>Ga0335081_10000883_pt1 | contig 48014 bp, 28 predicted proteins | sample Lox_Sample_35_FD_206713 | JGI IMG/M metagenome (GOLD analysis project Ga0335081, IMG submission 206713) | Soil microbial communities from Loxahatchee National Wildlife Refuge, Florida, United States - Lox_Sample_3.5 | ecosystem: Environmental > Terrestrial > Soil > Wetlands | place: USA... | reverse complement strand
CGCACCACCAGCACGTTGGTTCCGCCGGAATTGGCGTAGGGCGTCGCGTCAAAATAGAAACTGGAATAGCCGCTGACGTTCCGGCCGAGGATGTGCCCGTTCAACCACACTAGGCAATTGCGGTAAACGCCGTCAAATTCCAGCCAGAGCGAATGGCCAGCGTCACTCACCGGCAAGGTGAATATGTGACGATACCAGCCGACGTTGTTGGTCCCGAAACTGGGGTCGCCCACCGGCTTGAAGCCATGGTTCTGGTCCGCGCTTGAATTGAAGGGCAATTCCACCGCCCAGTCGTGCGGCAGATCCAGCAAGCGCCAGGCGCTGTCGTCAAAGTTCGTCTGGACAAACGAAACATTTTCGCCTGCGTGAGTGGCGAAAATGTCGATCCGGTTGATTTCGTAATAGGCTTCCGAACCCGGTCCGCTTATTTGCGTGGACTCCAGTTTTTTTAGGTCGGCGATTTCCGGATAGTAAGTCACGTCGGTGGTGACGTCCACCGGATCACCCAGTCGAAACCGCCAGCCGCCGTCCAGTAGAATCCGCTGCCGCGGCGAAGCGATAAAGCTGAGCGTTGTGTTGGTGGCAATTGTGTTCGGCGGAATCGCGGAATCGAGAACACCATTGATGACGAGCGTGTAGTTACTGCCGTATGCGAGCGCGGCAGTGGCGAGGAAAACCGACTTCCCGTCCGGTGCCAGCGACATGCCGGTGATGGCCAAGCCGTTTATGTAAGCATAATTGGCCACGTTCGTCGCACTCACCGAATCAACTACTTCGGAAAAGTCTACTTCCACGTTCGTCGCGTCGATGCTGAAAGCCCGTAACGCCACCGGCGGATTGGTGTCAAGATTCACCACCGGCGACGTGGGCAAAGCGTAGCGAATTTTGTAAACCCCGCGGTCGCGCGTGAGGAAGTACAAGCTCCCGTCGGGCGCGACACGTAAGTCGGTGGGATTGTCGGCGCCAGAAAGAAAGTTGCTCACGGCGTTGCTGACCGGGTCAAGTGTGCGGATCCAGCCGCTGCAAAAATCCTGGAAAAAATATTGTCCGACGTAGTTGCTCGGGAATTGTTGGGTTGAGGGATTGTAAAACGCGCCGCCAGCAATGGCGCACCCATCGGTGTGCGGATAGGAGTACACGTTGGTCGTGCCTTCGCTTGCCGGCCAGCCAAAATCCGCGCCGGCAACGCCGTCATTGATTTCTTCCCACGCCGTTTGACCTTGATCGTTGATGAAAAATCGTCCCGTGCCCGGCTGGAAGGCCGCAGTGACCGGATTGCGCAGGCCGTACGCCCAAACGCTGGTCGAAAATGGATTATCCGGCGGAATCGACCCATCGGAATTGAGCCGGAGAATCTTGCCCATCACCGTTCCCAAGTTCGACGCGTTGGAGCCGTCCTCGTAATCGCCGACTCCCACGTACAATTTTCCATCGGGACCAAAATGGATCGCGCCGCCGAGGCGGGTCGTCGCGCTGCCGAGGTTCGGCAGTTCGTACAGCACCGTTTCGCTCTGCGGCGCCAGCATGTTGCCGCTGAGCGTCAGCCGGCTGATCCGATTGTGCGGTAGCGGTGACGGCGTGGTGTAGTAGACGTAGAGAAACTGGTTCGAGGCGTCGAGCGCCAGGCCGAGCACGCCGCAATCGTTGGTGGCATAAACCGTCAGCGTGGCAAACGGTGTGGCCAGCAGCGCATCGTTTTGCAGGACGCGAATCGTGCCGTCTTGCTGCGCAATGAACACGCGTCCGTCATTGGCGATCTCCAGTGCGCGGGGATTCGTCAATCCACTCGCCACCTGCGTCACGCCAAACCCCGGCGGCAAGTCCGCGGGCGTCGCACTGGTTGGAATCGACGCGCCGCTTTCGCCGCTCGGGCCAACCGCGGTGACGACGTAGAAATAACTGGTCCCGTTGGCGACGGCAGTATCGGTGTAGCTCGTCTCCGTCACTGGATTCGGGTTGAGGCGCGTGTAGCTGCCACCATTGGTGAGTGAACGCCAAACAATGTAGCCGGTCGCGCCGGTGGTCGTATTCCAGAAAATTCCAATCTGGCCGGCGCCGCCGAGCGCGGTCACGCCGGTCGGGCGCGCGGTGACGGTGGCGCCGACGGTGTCGGTTGGACCGGTGAACCCGGGACCACCCGCGGCGACGTAGCCGTGGCTGGCGCCGTTGGTGTCGGCGGCAACCCAAAAGGAGTAAAGGCTGCCGTTGGTCAGCGAAAAGCGGAACCGCACCGGTTGGCCGGCGACTGCGGCCAGTCCGCTCGCTCCGTTCCACGTGACTTCTTGCAGCGTTTTGTTGGCCGTGATGGGGTGACAGTTGAGTTTGGTGAACGGCGTGATCGTGTTGCCGTTCGTGTCGAGCACCTCGACCAGCAGTTGGCCGGCGGGGTCGTCTACATTAACAAACAGGTGGCTGCCGGAAAATGTTACCGGACGCGTCGTCAACGTCCCTTCATTTGTTCCTGCGTCCATTGAGTAGAATCCGTCGCGCCGCAACGTCGCGAGACCGGTCGTCCCGATGCCGTTGTCGGGCTTTTGCAGCGTGCGGGCGCTGAAATAGAACCAGAGTTCGTCGCCGACGACCAACAGGCAGCCGCCGGCGGACTGCGTGTTGTAGGCATTCCAGGTGTTCGTCACGTTGGAGGCCGCGAGGAAGGCGTTGGCGCCAAAACCGCGCGTCGGTCGGACCCAGTTAAATCCGTCGCGGCTGAAACCGGCGCCGACTTCGACCAGCGTCGGGCCCGGTCCGTTGTCGCCGTAGTTTGGCGGGCCGGAGTCGAACCAACTGAACAGGCCGACGAGCAGGCTCTCATAGGGGACAACGTCGAGATTGTAGAGCTGCGGGCATGCGCCGCCGGGGCCGTAGTAGGGTGGATCGTTCACGTCGGGACCAGTCCAGAAGCAACTCAAGTCGTTCGGCGACCAGTTGGTAAGCGTCCGGCTCTCAGCGTAGTACCGCACGCGGCTGGAGTAGGCCTGCCGGATTGTTGCGGCGGGCAGGGTGACAGACTCCCGGATGCTGGCGGCCCAGACTTTGCGGAACGGATTCCAAAACATCGTGGAACGATCGCCATTGTTCCAGAGAGTCGTCGCGGGCGCCGTGGTCCAATTGGTGCCGTCGGGCGAAAAGTAGGTGTTCGCGTTGTAGTGGGTGAACGCTTTGAACCGGCGTAGTGAGTTGGTTTCTTCCAGGTCCAGCCACACGGTGTCGGAGTCGCGCCACATGGAGGTTTCGATTTGCAGCACGGCGTTGGAATTGGGTTTCACCCAGTTGACGCCATCGGTCGAGTACGCATAGGAAACCGAGACATTGCTGTCGCCATAATACCAGAGCTTGAATAACTGATCCTGCGGGTCGAACCACACGCCATCGCTGTACGGAAATGCTAGGTCAAGGTTGTCGGGTCCGCCGGGCGACAGGACCGGATTCGCCGGATGCAGAACCGGCTGGTGCGGCGTGCGCGTCAGGGTGGCGGTCGCGATCAAGAAATCATCCACAAACAACTGCCGGCCCAGATCAATCGGAATCACGGCCGGCGGATTCGTGAGGTAAGCCGGCACTTGGTACTCCTGCGTCGGTCCGCGCGTCGGCGGCCACGGTGAGGGCAAGGTGATCCCGTTGTACAGCAGTTCAGCGCCGGCGTGAGAGCCACCGATTTGCAGAAACAATAAGCTCGCCAGGATTGAGAGATGCAGTTTGTTCAAGGTTCCCTCTTGTGCCCGCCCCGACAACAATCCACACAAACACACATCGCAGTTGCGACTCGCCTGCTTCTACTGACGCCAGTGGCACAAATCCCTAAACAGACCGACGACCCCCGGGTGGCGAAACTCTTTCACACCTCCCGACGTTATGCGCCGTGACGCTTCTTGCGCCGACAGGCTACACCAACAGCGATGTAAGTCAATTACATTAAGGCCTGGCGGGTCATCATCCTGACAAGTCGGGAAGTGACTGCCACTCGTGACCACAACAGCGTTATGCGCCGCGCGTGTCGATTCCAAGGACAGCATTCACACTACCTGCCACCAATTTATTCTTGCAGGACATGTCGACTTGGGCATCGAGCATGTAGCCAGTCTGTGACCGCACGGCCAAAGAGATCGACGACGACGAACATCTCATTACCGTAATCAGGTACCTCAGAGTTAAGGCCGCGCTGCCCCAATGTAAATTGGGACAGTAGGACGGGGTGCCAAGGAAAGTGTCAGGGGAAAGCACTTAAAGAGTACATCTGAGCATTGTATGAGCAGTGGCGATTAGTCTTGATTCTCAGGTAAAAACCTTCGAAGGGCTGAGGAAAATTAAAGCAATCAGGCGCGAGTCCTACCCAGCGAGCCACCCGAGTCGGTGGAAATACGAACTTTTCCCTCATCCTGTCGAGGTGCCTCTGTGACCGCGGTTAAACAAACCTGTGCTCGCGCACGCATTCTGGAAAGTTCGTATTTTTGGATCGTCCCCCGGGTCGGACCCGAACCCGCAATAGGTTTATTGATCGCAGAGAATCCACCACCCCCTCGTGTCTGGTCCACGATCAAGACAGAGTGTTCTGTGCACTGGATGACGTCCTGCTTTCTACCGGGGGTCAAGGTCATCAAAGCACCGCCACAGTCCCCCAATGTGCAATGCATATGCGGAGCGTTTTGTACGAGAGACGAGGGAGACACTGGACAATCTGATTCTGATGGGTGGAAAGCACTTCCTCAAACGAATTGAACATCATCGCAATCGGTAGCGCCCTCATCAGGGTCTTGGGAATCTGATCCCCAGCGGATACGATTATCTTGCCGAACCGGCCAGGCCAGCAACGTTGTGATGTGAAGCTTCACTGGGCAGGCTTCTCAACCACTATTGCGCGGAATAGTTGGCCGCGTGATGCGAATGGATTTCCGCATATTGCAGGAAGCAGGCGACTTACTGTTGTTTTCATCTGCGACCTCTCGGCTAGCCCAATTGTTAGTGACGGGAAAACCAAAGCGGATGATTTTGACCGGACAACCGATAACACTACAGGCTACCAGTTTGATTGCAACCGATAAAACCGTTGCGGGCCGGAGTCCATCGGCTCCGTCACCCAGAACACTGTGCCGGTATTTTGGACGGCATTGGTCACTGGTGACCAAGTCACGGGTGCGGTCAAATTGGTTGTCGTCACCAGAGAAAGTCCGGCTCCGCTCAACGGCCAGTTCAGTTGCACATTGGGACTGTTCAACTGAATGCTCAGGTTGAGAGGGGCACTCAATTGCCCGAACTCGATGGCCGCGGGAAGGACATCTCCGCCGGTGTTGAACCACGACGCCGTATTGAAACCGGCTTCCTTGACACCATTGACGGCTTGGTATTCCGTCCCCCACCAGAAGACACCGGCCCCGAACCCGCCACTGACGCCTTTGACAATCGGCGCCAACGCGACCACATACTGGACTTGGCCTGTCACACTGGGCATGATGCCATTGATGCTCGTCGTCCAATAGGTATTGTTCCACGGGAACGCTGTTTCCGCCACGACGACCGGCTTGTGATAGCTGTTGGCGGCATTGTTGAGACAGTTGCTCAGGTTCGCGAGCGGACCACCCCAGAACGGATAATAACTCAAGCCGATGATATCGAACGGCACCCCTTGTGCCGTCAGGTTATCGAAGAACCACTCGGTCGCACCCCAGTCCCCGCCACTACCAAGATGCACGATGATCTTTGGCATCGAAGTACCGGCCGACGCGGCTTGGATCCCCTGGACCGCCGCATTCATCAACTGGGCCAGTTGCGACCAATTGTTGGAGGGGCTGCCGACCTCACCGTAGGGCCACAACATGCCGGAGTTGATCTCATTGCCCACCTGCACATAATCGGGCATGGCACCGGCTGCCCGGAATGCTGCAATCGTGTTGCTGTTGTACGAGTACATCTGCTGCACGAGTGCCGAGAACGATAGATTTGTCCAAGACGACGGTATGGACTGGTGACCAGGATCCGCCCACGTGTCGGAATAATGAAAATCGAGGCAGAACTGCAAACCGGCATTTTTTACCCGCTGAGCGAGTGGAACCGTGTAGTCGAGGTTGTTGATGTAGTCGTACGGATCTGCAGCGGCTTGAGCCGCGCTGCTGGTGAACAACCGTAATCGCACACACGTCACTCCATACTTCTGGAGGATCGCCAGTGCATTGGTCGTTACGCCGCCGTCTTTGTAGACCTTACCCTTCGACTCGAAAAACGCCAGATGCGACATGTCCGCCCCGACAATGAAACTCTCGGGAACCACTGTGTAAAGGGTCGCTCCAGAGTTAAAAGTCGAGTTGGCGTCCGTCGCAGAGTCATAATAGTTCGTCCCGAGCCAAGGCTGGTAGGAATTGTCCGTCTCCGCCGGATAACCCGTGCTGGCCAAGGCGCCATACCCGGCTTGTCCGCTGGGGCTGGCGTAGGACGATACCACGTCGAAATAGAAGCTGTCCCCGACGTTCAACCCCAGATCGCTCAACGCAAACGTCTTCGTGGCGAAACTCGACCCAGTACCGCCCGCATCATAGCTACCCGAGCCGTTCTGGGTCCATGTGCCGCTATACGTCAAGGCGCTGGCGCCCGTTCCCCAGGTGTTGATCAGAGAGTTGACTCCTGTGCTAATACCGATGTGTTCGCCCCATGGATTGTTGAGACTGGCATCCCCGCTTCCGCCTTGGCCGGCTTTTTGAATTTCGACCGTATAAAGAACGTAGGAAGTCATCGGCTGGCTCGAATTTATGGTGAATGTAATGTTGCTGGCAGTGTTGCCAATCACCACACTGCTGATGCCTGCGCCATCGTTGACCCCGTTCCCGTCTGCGGTGCCAGGCCCGAGATAAGTGGTGGCCGCGACGCTTGGCGCGGCGATCGGGAACAAACCAACCCAGACCAGAAACAACAAAGCTGCAAAGAACAAGTTTGAAGGGCATGAAAGCATTCCAATCGCCCGTTTGAATTCCCGGTGCGGCACGAAGTGAAAGTAAACCACCTCTTCCCCTCAATCAAGGCTTTCGTTCTTTGATCGCCGCCAGAATGTCTGGGACCTGTTGCCCAAACGGGAGTTTTCCGAGTGACGGATTGGGTGGTGAATGGTCATGCGAGTGGGACGGTGAACGGGTGCAGGGAGAGGCGTGGAACGTATGGCCAGCGATTGCCGAGAAGCTATCGCGAGATTGGTCCGATGAGTGCGGTGCCGGCAGGCCGGGCGGCTCGAAAAGGAATGGCTCAGTTGCTTAATCATAGGCTATGTCTGTATCATTCGCCACCTTTGCAGATTTGCCTAGCCTAACAAATGTGTGATTTTACCAGCCTTGGCCAACGCTCATTCCGACTTGACCGAGCGGAATTTCAAAGCCGCCTTGGTTCGCGAACGGACATGGAGCTTGTGATACACATGCCGCAGATGCCAGCGCACCGTGCCGTCCGTCACGCCCATCCGGCTGGCGATCTGCTTGTTCGGAAACCCCTCGGCCAGCAGTTCCAAAATCTCCCGTTCGCGCGGCGAAAGGTCTTCCACCTCAGCGGCGGCGGCGAGCGGTTCCTGGAACGAAAATATGACCTTGCGTGCAATTTCGCGGGACATGGGCGCGCCGCCCTGCTTGACTTCGCGGATGGCGGAGATCAATTCCTCCGGGGTGCAGCGTTTCAGCAGATAGCCGCACGCGCCCGCACGCAGCGCCTTGAAAATCCGCTCCGTGTCCTCATACACCGTCACCATGATAATCTGCACGGATGGCAGTAACTGCTTGAGCTGCGCGCAGCACTCAATGCCTGACAGGTTCGGAAGCTGGATGTCCATCAGGACGATGTCCGGCTGATGTGTGGGAATCACCTTCAACGCCTCCTCGGCCGTGGTGCAGGTGCAAACACAGCGGTTCTCCGTGTCGGTCTGGACAAATTCCGCGAGGCTTTCACGGATGGTCTTGTTGTCCTCCACGATGGCGATGGTCGTCATAAATTCAATTTGGCGGGCACACAGAAACGCAGCGTCGTGCCGCGGTCCTTTGCGCTGGTGATCTCAAACCGTCCGCCCAGCTTCTCCAGGCGCGCGCGCATGTTGGCCACGCCGTCCATTGCCTCGGTGCGGGTTTCCGCCGGCAGGCCATGCCCGTTGTCGGCCATGGACAACCACAATTCGCCGGCCTCCAGCCAGATGCCCAGCCGCACTTCCGTCGCGCCCGAATGGCGGACGACGTTGGTCAACGCTTCCTTGAAGGCGAGAAACAACTGGTGGCGATGGCGTGAATCCACCGCAAAATCCGGCGGGACGGAATCGCCCTCCAGCCGCCACACAATGTTCGCCAGCCCCAGAAAACGGTCGGCATACAGGCAGAAATAACTCACCAGCGATGCCAGCGAATCGTGCCGCGGATTCATCGCCCAGACGATTTCATCCAGCGCGGCGACGATTTCGCGCGCCTTGTCGTTGATTTGTTCGAGATACAATTTCCGTTTGTCGTCCGTCGCGGCGGCCGAGCGGGCCCGCGCGCCCAACATGCTGATTTCCGTGAGGCTGGAGCCCAGCTCGTCGTGCAAATCCTGCGCGACGCGCGCGCGTTCCTGTTCCATCGCGTGCTGCTGTTCCACGCGCTGGCGTTCTTGGATTTGCGCCGCCAGCTCGGCGGTGCGCTGCTCGACCTTGCGATGAAGCTGCGTAATCCACAGCCCGGTGACGGCCAGGCCGCAGATCAGCGCGCCCACGATGATGAGCAGCCGTTCCAGCGTCCACCACGGCGGACGCGCCAGCACCCGGATGTCATCGGCGGAATTGAGCAACAACTCAAACGCGGAAATGTCCTGGCCCGCGGCGCGGTTGGCGCCGAGGCTGGAATACACCCCGGTCAATTCCAGCAGACTCCCCACCGGCGGCGCGTCGTCGCGCAGGCCCGTCGCGTCCAGGCGCGCGGCGAACGTGCGCACCCCGGTCTGAGTTTCCAGAATCCGTTCCCCCCGCGTATTGCGGACGCTGACCAGCTTGCCCGTGACCCGCACCAGCGACCCGTCGTCATCCGCCCGCGGCAGGTCTTCCGCGGACAAGGGCCGGGCTGCCGGCAGCGGCGCGTGGCCGGTTTTGCGGACCACGGCTTCGTGCAACAGCGGCGACGCGCCGCCCAGATCGGGAAACCCCACCACGTCCACCCGATCGCCCGGCTGCAAATCCGCCGGTTTCCGGGTGACGAACCGCAGGGAGTTCCGGCCGTCGGTCATGTAAAATTCGGCGTTGTGGCCGTGCACGATCTGGCCGGACACCTTCACGCGCTGAAAAACGCTCGCCTGCGGATCGAACTGCAGCAGGTCCACGACGGTTTTGTCGGGCAACGCAAACAAATCCGCCGGCACCGGCTGGTCCACGGAAATGGCCGCGCCGTAAATCCGGATTCCGCCCACCCGCACCTCGTGCGTCACGTAATCCCAGTTCGCCAGCAGGCAGCCGCGGATCTGGACGAGCGCGTCCTCGTAACGCGCGAGCGATTCCGATTCCGCGCCGGTCACGCGCAGTTCCACATTGATGCGCCCGTCCCGCGTGAGCAGCGTCACGTTGGTGGCGGTCGCGGCGGTGATGATGCCCTGCAATTCGACGTATTGGGCATCCAGGCTGCCGTTCAACAACTGGTCCCACGTCGGGCGCACCGGGTCCGGCAAATGTCCGGCGCCCAAGCTCTTGAACGCTCGCGCTTTGACGATGGGCGCAAAGAAGCTGGGATCCGTCGTGCCGGTGACCTCCAGAGATTCCCCAATTTGCGGCAGGAAGGCGCGGCTGGTGGAATGGTCTTCCACGTAAATCCCGCGCGTGGCATCCTGCAAGGTGAAGGCCTGGTGTTCCGGCAGCACGCAGGTGACCACGCCTTGCATTTTCACCGGATAGCCGAGTTGGGCCTCCTCGCGTCTCAAGCGATGAACCTCCGCCGCCGTGGTCAGCACGGGCAGCCGCGCGGCATTGGTGTTTCCGGCCAGAAACGCCGGCGGCGCGGCTTCGAGCAATTCAATTCCCCGGGCGTCCGGAACCAGCAGCGTGTCGGCCACGCGCTGCCCGTCGGTGGTGCGGGCGCTTTCGCAAACGCCGGTGGCGCGGATTTGCCGGCCCAGCAATTGCGCTGCCGGCAATCCCGCTCGGTCGGCCATGACCACGCGAATGCGGCCGAGGTCAGAACTCAAATCCAATTCCAGCCCGGCGCCGGTTACGCCGGCGAAGGCGACGGTGCCTTCGGTTTCCACCCATCGAAGATCCTGGGTTTCCGCCAGCATCTGGCCGAGCGCAATCCGCTGCGGCTGAGGAAACGCGCCTTTGCCAATGACCGTCAGCAGCAGGGACGGCGGCCCGACGAACAACTGGCAGCCGTCATCGGATTCGGTGAAAAAGGTGTAGAGGCCTGTGCGCGGAACGACCAGCTCGCCGGTAAATCGCACGCCCACGTGTTCCGAGCGCGGCAGGAAGCTCAAGTCAAAATTGGAAACCACGCCGGATTTAATCGCCGGCAACCGGCCAAAATCCGGCAACACTTCGCCGGGCGCGTCATAGACGGAGAAATTCAGCCCGGCCTCGTCGCCGGTCGAATGCCGGAAGAGAACCGTGTCGGGAATCTTTTGGCGTGGCAGGCCCGGCCCCTGCCAGTCCACCTCCAGGCCAAATCCGTAGGTGCCGTTGAACCAGTCCACCCGCAGCGGCTGCCGTCCCGCCGGCAGATAGACCGCGCCGGATTTTTCGGACATGGAGTGGGCGCCATTGTTGTCCACCACCGGGCCGATGACGCCAAGCCGGAAGCCGTCAGCGATCCGGGTGACGGTCCCGTTTCCCTCGACGCGCACTTTTTGTCCGGCGCGCACGGGCCGGCCCTGCGAATCCATTTCCACTTGTTCCGTGCCGGAGCCGTCGTGCAAAACCAGACGGTTGGCCACCGGATCGGCCCACCAGACATCGCCTTCAATTTGGATGAAATGGCTGGCATCAGCGGAGGAAAGCCCGGCCACCCGCAGTTGCGCGACGTTCGTCAAGGCGGGAGTCACCGATGGTACCACACTGCCCTCTGCCAGCGTGCTGGCGGCGAACACCAGGCAACACCCCGCACAGGCTTTGCGCGACCAGATATGGAACACGACGGGCATGGCGCGATTCTATTTTGACGGATGAAATTTGACAGCCGCAAAATCGCCAGGGACATAGAACCATACATTTGTGGGGCTGGGCAAATCCGGTCGTTCTGGTATGATGACATGTTGGATATGAAGAACCGACTTGGCCTTGACAGGCGTAGCGGTTTGCCAGTATAAATACTTGCAAGAGTTGTATTTAGCCTTCTGCTGTAGAGCCGTCTAGAAAAAGCATGGGAGAGGGTACAATGAAAAAGGGACTTTCTGTATTTGTTGTGGCAGTTGCGGCAGTCGTTTGCACTCTATCAGCCAATGCTCAGTATTATGTCGCCGGTGATTTCAACGGCTGGAACGTCACTGGCAATGTAATGACGCAAATAACCGCGGGCGTTTGGCAAGCAGCGTTGACCAATCTGCCCGTAGGGTATCACAAATTTAAGATTACCGACGGCACTAATTGGTATCCGCTCTATGACCTTTGGCTGGATACTGATCCATCCGGTAATGTGACGGTTACCTACAACCTCAATACCGTTTCCGATGGTTGGTATGGGACAGTTGGTCGCGTGGGAGAGAACGTCGACCCCGGTACGTGGACGGCCGTGGGCGACTGGCAGGGTTGGAACACCACGAATCCCGCGACGGCGATGACGTCTCTTGGCGGGGGGATTTACAGGCTTTCGACGAACTTGCCGCCGGGTACCTACGCCTACCAAGCAGTGATCACTGGCACCTTAACTGGTAGCCTTACCAACTGGTATGCAATAGGCGCGGACTACCGCTCCGTCGGTGCCAACTCACTGTTCTTCACAAACGCATCTGCAGGCCCGGTCGCTTATGACTTATATGTGAATGCTCTAGCTGGTGTCATCACTGTCAGCAATCCGCCACCGGCTTGCACTTACGCACTTAGCCCAGTGAGCGCAATGTATCCGGCCGTTGGTGGCGCCGGGAGCGTAACCTTGACAACAGCTTCCGGATGCCCTTGGGCTGTGACCAGCAATGTGCCGTGGATCGTGATTACTTCGGCAGCCAGCGGCACGGGCAGCAGCGCCATCAATTATTCGGTCGCAACCAACGCGAGCGCAAGCGGCCGATCAGGGACTGTGACGATTGCCGCTCAGACGTTCACCGTCAACCAATACGGCCTGCCCCTCGGAGGAGTTGTAATCGACGGTACAGCCGAGACAAACGTGTACGGGTGTGTTCCGCTGGCCGTCCAAGCCATCGGGTCCACTTACGGCAACAGCAGCTCCGGGCAAGTCGATGTGGCCGATGGGAGCGAACTTGATGCGGCCTATGGCAGGATTGAAAACGGCGTCCTGTACCTTGTCCTTGCCGGGAATCTTGCCAGCGACTATACGCACTTGGAGATCTTCTTCGACACCGGCGCGCCCGGTGGCGAGAACACGCTCACCAATCTCAATCCGAACATCGACCCCTTCAATAACTCCAGCGCTCTTGAAATCATGGGCGCAGGTGGACCCGGGGGAACAAATGGAACCCCGGGTCTCACTTTCGATGCAAATTTCGCGGCCAATTACTGGATCGGCATGAACTGCGGGGGTTCACCGTTTACTCTCTACGCTAACTACGCCCAGTTATACCCCGGTGGCGGCGGCTCTAACGGTTACTACTTGGGCCAGACCATCGGTTTGACCAACGGCACGCTTTTCGTTCCCGCCGGCGCCGCCAATGCCGCCAATCCATTCGGAATCCAAGTCGCCATTAACAACCTTAACACCGCCGGCGTGGACGCAACAAGCCCGTGTTACGAGGAATCAGGGCAGGAATCAGTCAAGACTGGCGTGGAGTTGGGCATCCCCTTGGCGGCCCTCGGCAGCCCGACGGGAGCTGTAAAGGTTTGTGCCTTCATTAACGGTCAAGACCATGATCTCGTTTCTGATCAGGTTTTAGGCCCGATCTGGGACGGAACTGGTTTCTTCTGCACGAACGACTTGGGCGTAGCCAGTTCGGTCAACTTCGCCAACGAGCCCGGGGACCAGTACTTCGTCGTCGGGCCGGAGATGCGCATCACGGGCGTTGCAAAGGGTGGCAGCAACATTAACGTTTCCTGGCTGACGGGAAATAGCAACCTCGTCTATCAACTCCAGAGAACGAGCACGCTGACGCCTGCATCGTGGAGCGATATTGGTTCTCCAACGAACGGCACGGGCTTGGCTGTCACATTGACCGACACCAGTGCAACGACGAACTCGACGATGTTTTATCGGGTGCGTGAAAATATCGGCGGGTGCCCCTGATTGGGTTCTGGCGGTGACACAACCCGACTCTGGCACGCGCTGAGAAAGACGAAGTGGCATAAGGCTGGTTAATGGACAAGGACGGCAAATCACTTTGTGCAGCCAAACGAATAGAAGTTGGCCACCCGGCATTTACGCTGATTGAGCTTCTCGTGGTCATCGCCATCATCGGCATTTTGGCGGCCATGTTGTTGCCGGCTCTGAACAAGGCAAGGGAAAAAGGCAGACGTTCGACTTGCGCCAGTAATCTCCGACAGATCGCCCTTGCGATGCGTATGTACGCGGACGATTACGACGGCAATTTCCCCACCTGCTATCCGGCGGGATCTGGCTTTCCGCCTAGCAATTGCGACGCTAATTGCGCGGGACCGTTCGGAAACGGAGGCGCCACACAGTTTTTTCAATTGCTCATCAAGAACCAGTATGTTCTCTCCCCGAAGGTGTTCGTATGCCCGAGCGATAGGCAGTATGGTTCAACCAACCAGAAGGTGTTTCCTGCGTACTCGTGGGATCACCAGACTGCGGGGAGTGCCTTACCAATGAAAGGGTACAACAAAAGTTACTTTTACGTTTCGAGGCTCAACAGCAAGCTGGGGCTCAAAACGTACCTGCTGTTGGCCGACGACTCGCATTATATGCCTGATCATTGCGCCCAGCCTTGCGGGCCGCACAACCAGATCACGCCGGACGTTGACGCCCTGGATAACCACGGTGCCGAGGGCCGGAATGCCGCTTTCACCGATGGTCACGCGGAGTGGATCCAAGGCTCGAGCGTAGACAGATATTTCAAAGAGATAGACGATGACTACAGGTCAAACGGTCTCAACTTCGGCTACGAGACCATCGACTAACTTTGGGAGTCGTGAAAACGATGATATTGAAACCCATCTCTGGTCAGGAAAGGCAAGTTCGCAATTCCCTTGGAGGCCAGTGATTTTGTCGTTGACATGGCAACAGGGCGTGATGTATAAGGCTACTCTGCGAGGGTAGCGGGACTGATCGTAAAGCTCAACAAAGGTCAAACAAGATAAGGTGAGGGAGATATGAGAAGCAGACTAAATCAAGGGTTAGTAGTTCTATCCGCAGTGGGTTTGTTTTCGATCGCCGCGCTAAGCGCTAGGGCTGCCACCTATACAGGCCCGGGCACTTCTCTCGGCTCATCCATCAATGATGGTGCAGGGATAAGCAGCGTGGTAGTCAACAACGACGCAAACAACATTACCTTTACCATCAACTCCAGCAACCCGATGGCGTCTTACATCTTTTATACGATCGAACTGCAGATCGTCGGCCAAGCGGGAAGCGGCGATACCAGTCTCAATAATCCATGGGGCGAGCACATCGGTATCAGCACAGGCGTCAACTCCTTGATCAATACTTGGGGGACGGGTGCCAGTGCCTTGACGTATAGCGGCACATGGACCCAAAACGCTTCAGGTAACTATGATGCGGGCGGCACCGGATCGAGCTTTGCCACGAAGACGTTTGCGTTGAGCGAACTGGGGCTGACCGTCGGGGACAGTTTCCATTTCGATGTGGTGTCGTCCTACGCCAGCCCTAGCGGACAAGCCGGGTATGGCGCCTTGGCCAGCACGGGTTATCCGGCGGAGACGGACAATTCCTACCAGCCCTGGCTCGGGTCAAATTATTATGACTCTGCAACGGATGTCACTTCGACTTTTAATGCCGGAGGCACCCTTTACACTGTGGTTCCTGAGCCCTCCACATTGATCTTAGTGGGGCTGGGCGGACTCTTGTTGGCGTACCGCAGGCTCTTCCGTCGAGTCTAGCTAACTGTTTAACGATACGGGAAGGCCGTTGCCCAAAGCAGCGGCCTTTCTGCTTCTAGGCGTTAAGCGAAAGCGGATGAGCTGTCCCCCGACCAAGTTAACACCGGCGACTTGGACGAATACCGATCCTCAGGAAGAAAGCATCTGGAGCAGCCAGTCTGGAAAATGGGCCGCCGGTCAACGAGAAGAGACAACGAGTTCGTACTCCGGTTGCGCCGAGATTTCTTGTACGCCAACCGCTTGGTCAGCACCTCCGAAAGAAGGCCATCTGTCCGCAGGCATATAGATCGGTGCGTCGCGGCGCAAGGGCAGGATCTGCAGCGTTAAGCCATCTCTTCCAAGCTGTGAGGAGAATCGCTTCAGGCCGATTTCCCAAACTCGTCCGAAGTAAAAATCATCCGAGACCAAACGATCACCAAGTCGAGCGCGCCCGATGTCGCCTACATAGTGAATCCGCAGAAAGACCTCGTGAGCGCTCTTGAGAGCGTCTTTTGCCACCCGAACCTGCCAGACGGCGGCGTTAGTGAATTCCGCGTCGTTCGGCGCAAAGGCGACTCCCTTCGCGTCGACTTTCACCGGTGATACGGCTGCGGCAGACCTGAGTTCTTTCCATTTAACCGCAATCTTTCGCTCCGTTACCGAACCGCTGAAGCGAGTGAAGACGCCATCCGCCACACCCTTCATTCTCAGTGGCGGCGCCGGATACACAGCGAAGGACAAGTCACCCGGGTTGCGGGACTGTACCCGCAGCTTATCGCCGTCGAACACCAGTCCTGCTTTTGACAGGAATACCCGGTCAGTACCCCAGATATTCGCTTTCCAACAGTGTCTGGCCTGCTCTGGGGTAAGCAGAAGAATCTTGGTGTTTCCCAGAGTGAAAATGCAGTCAGTTCCAGGATGAAGCCCGCGTACGCAGGTTCGATCCATGACGAATTCTGGATCCACGCCCGGCGTGGCGGCGAACACAAAACAATCGCCCACGCGGCACAAGGGCTGGGCTGTGGCATACTTCAACTGTACGCCGCCAAGGTCCATGTTGAACGGCCAGATCATGTAGACGTCTTTGGGAATACGGATCGCCCTGTCGGGAACCAAGAGCGTTTCGTCTTTCAGTCGCAATTCGAACTGAACGTGGTCGTGGTCAGGCAACCGCTCGATATGTTGATAATTGTTGATGAATAGGAAACCGCGTTTCCCATCGGACCTTGCTGACCATCGCAACGTCGTCAAATCGTCCAAACTCTTCGGCCTTTTTTCAGGCAGTACGCAGGGCAACGATGCGAGGTCCCGACCGAAATCCTTCAAAAACATGTGCTGCACCCGTAGCGCATCGTAGGTCGGACGGCGCTGGCCAAACTCCCCTAAAGGAGCTTGAAAATCGTAGTCGATCACCGGCATGTCATTGGGATACCCCGTCGTTCGAGTCTCGTTGAGTGTGGACAATTTGCCCGGCGGATTTGAGCCTCCGTGGTACATATAGTAGCCTTGCACATTGCTGCCGCTGCCGATCTTGACCAGTGCTGCCGCCGCGATATCGTCAGCGTCGATGACGGGGCGTCGTCGATAACTAACCTCCATCCCCGCGCCAATCTCGCATGTGGCGTATGGATATCGCTCCAGAATCGATGAATCGGGACTCCCCGGTTTCTTCAGCAAGTCATTGCCGACGGTGCTATCGTCGCGCCGGAGACCAAAGAAGTATTGCTTGCGGCCATCGCGCGCCCAATTGCTGACGCCTGCCGCCCAAAACCCATCGACATAACCGCCAAACATCGGGAGCACCTCATCGCCTTCGGGGACACGTGCCCAGTCCCAGCCGGTGATGCTGTACAACGGTACGTCGAATCCGGCTTCGCGGGCGATCTTCTTCAAGGTCAGGATGTGTGAGGGATCCCCGTGATACTCGTTTTCCAATTGCACTCCAATAACCGGTCCGCCGTCTTTCCACAACAAGCCCCGCACTTGTTTACCGATTTCGGCGTAGAACCGACGCACGTAAGTCAGGTACGGCTCTGCATCCTTGCGCACATCCTTGCCGCACTTGCGGAGCAGCCAATCTGGGAAACCGCCGTTACGGGCTTCGCCGTGCGCCCAAGGGCCGAGCCGCAGGTAACAATACAAACCGTGTTTAGCGCAAAGCTGAACGAAGCGCCGCAGGTTGCGATCTCCAGACCAATCGAAACGGCCTTCAATCTCCTCATGATGAATCCAAAAGATGTAGGTCGACACGACAGTAATTCCGCCGGCTTTCATCTTCAGCAGTTCTTCCTCCCAGGATTCATGTGGGTAGCGGGAGTAATGAAATTCGCCCATCACCGGAAACCACGGTTTCCCATTCATCGTCAGGTACCGGCTAGTCGCGCTGATTTCGATGCCTTGCGGATTCTTGCCACCCATTTTGAAATGACCGGACGACAGCGACAAAACCGGATGCGTAAGATCAATAATGTGTTCGGCATTGGTGGCACAGTCAAATACCGATAGCACCGGAAGTGCGTTGCCATCGTCGTCGAACATGCCTCTTATGTTGTGTTTGGGGGCCACCGCCGGTTCCCACCAGAAGATACCTTTGCCTCGATGATCGGGAAGATTCATCACGATGCGGTTGAGCTCCTCCAAGAACTCTCTCTGTCCTTGTGGAGTTTCAGGGAAAGGAGCCTTCACGCCCTTGTATTGGTATTGAGACGGCCGCCAAGGATAAGCTGTTTCCACAACAATGATGTCCTTGTGGTAGTCCGCCGCCGTGGCGGTCAGGTTGTCCCGTAAAGCGTCCAAGCTGCCATGCCACCAGGGATAATAAGAGAGACCGATCACATCGAAGGCAATGTTGTACGTGTTGAGTTTGTCGAAGAACCACTTTGTGGCTCCTCTGTCTGCGCCGCGGTCGATATGAATCATGATCCGTGGGCGCGGACCATCACCCCGGCCAGCATCCACACCGCGGATGCCGGCCTTGATCAAATCGGCGAAGTTGTCCCAATTCTGCGGGAGTTTGCCGTCGGGCCACAGCATCCCGCCGGTAATCTCGTTGCCGATCTGTACCATGTCTGGCAGCACGCCGGCGTTGCGAAAAGCGAAGATCGTGTCCCGAGTGTAATCAAACACAGCCTGCACCAACTCGGGGTGCGATTTCCCCTGCCACGCGGTGGGGATAAACTGCTTCTCAGGGTCGGCCCAAGTGTCGGAATAATGAAAATCCAGCAAAAACCGAAAGCCGAGCTCCTTGGCCCGTTTGGCGGCGGAAATGGTATAATCCAGATTGTTCGGCAGTCGTGTCGGCGTGTGGAACAATCGCAGGCGCACCCAGTTGTATCCATGGCTCCGAAAAATCTCGAGCGCCGGTTCAGGTAATCCGCCGTCCTTGAATACTGTTCCCCGTGCTTCCGCCTGTGTGAGAAATGACAAATCGGCACCAATCGCGTATTCAGTCCCACGCCCCGTCGCGGCGAGCGCAAGTTGTGTTGTTAGAAAAATGCCTGAGATCAGTGGTCTGCGCCAGCTACTGAAACCCACGACGGTCTTCATATTTGGCCGACCTCCGGAACAACGACCGATTGGGCCGGCGGCTGTACGGAGATCTCTTCGCCTTTGACGGTGAACACGGGCGAACCTTTGGAAACATCGTAGGTTCTTTTGATCGAGCGCATCTTGTGCGCCGATAGTACCCACAGCATCTTCGGCTTCGAGGCCAAATCGCTTGGTGTCAATTGCGCATCAATTTTCATGTAAGTTTGTCATTTCCTCGCTGCAATGGATTCCCTGCATATTGATTCTGTAAAGCGGCGTTCGGTCAAGGACATTCCATCGACCAATTCTCGTCGGGTTCGTGGCTGAACTCTACAGCGTGGCGTTAGGAGCCTCGCATGCCGCCGGAACCGAATTCCTCAGATCGCCGCCGAGTTGAAAGAGAGAGTTCACCGTGAAAGGAACTGATCGAGGCAGGAGTTTTCGACCGTCCGCGCCTTGCGGCGGTCACGATTCCACACTGAGTGGTGCCAAGGAAAGTGTCAGGGGAAAGCACTTAAAGAGTACATCTGAGCATTGTATGAGCAGTGGCGATTAGTCTTGATTCTCAGGTAAAAACCTTCGAAGGGCTGAGGAAAACTAAAGCAATCAGGCGCGAGTCCTACCCGGGGGGAACAGGCTAGGTAACCGTACTCAACGAAAGCTACGTTCTTGTCCGTTGCCGCACGTTTCTGCATACTACGTGTCGATGCGTACTTTGAGGTAATCCGTGGCTGTGGTCCTCAATTGGCTCCGCGCTCTGCCTGCCTGGTTCATGGGCACATCTTCCCGGCGGGAAACAATCCTAGTTTCGCTCGTGCTCGCTCTGGCCATGGTCAGTTTTTGGCCCGAGCCAACGGTGGCTGATCACGTCTTTGCCGATACGCCAGACTACGCCTTCCCGGCGCTGAACTTTCTGCACGGCGATGGCTTCGTTGTCTTGGCCAATGGGCACAAGTATCCGCCCGCACATTCCTTTGGGCTGTCTTTGTTGCTCTCGCTGGCTTACGCAACACTCGGTCCCGAGGTCGGCAACGGCGGATACCTGATGTTCCTGTTCGGGCTGGCAACCGTTCTCCTTACTTACTACATCGCCCGGAAGCTGTTTGACAGGAGGGTGGCTGTGGTGGCTTGTGTCTTGTTGGCCGTGGCCAGTCAGTATCGCTTCTATGCCAAGGTCATTGCGGCGGATGGAGCGGTGTCCGTGTTTTTCTGTTTGGCGGCGACAGCCCTGCTTTTCGCTGGATTGCGGGACCCGCGGTCCGCCTTGTGGATCTGGGTGTTCCTCGGGCAGACGTTGGGGTTCGCCTTGACCGTGCGTCCGGACAACGTGCTGCTGTTGCTGCCCGTGGCGCTGCTGTTGACCCTACACCTGCGCGACCAGCATCGGGTGGGGGTGAAAGTGACGGTCTGTGCGAGCGGCCTTCTGTTCTGGGGATTGCTGATGTTGTGGGCGAACTTTCTGTATACCGGAGATTGGTGGCGGACCGGGTACGCCGTCAACTTTTCCGCCCAACACGATCGACTGGACGGGCTTGTCTCGTGGCGGTATTTCCTCGTGCCGACGTTTCGGGAGAGTAATTTCGTGGAACTTCTGGAGGATGCACCCTTCCAATGGAGCTTGTTTGGCGCTGAAGCTGGCCCGGTCCAGAGATATTTCTACTACGCCGCCGATGCATTTCTGGTGCTTGGCCTGCTGCGGGTCGTGCGGGCCAGCCGGGGAGAGAGGCAGAAGCGCGACTGGCTCATCTGGAGTTCTCTGTGGTTGGTGGCTTTGGTGTTGTTCTTCAGTTGTTACTTTGCTCCGACTAACCCGCGCCACCTGCAACGGGTCGTGCCCTACCTGTGCGTGTTCACCGCCATTGGCTTGGTAGCTGGTTGGGATTGGGTCTCACGGCTACAGGCACGAGTCGGGTTGCGGCGGGCTTGGTTGCTGCGGATTCTGTTGCTCGGGAGCCTGGGCGGCACAGGGGGCTATCTCTTTTTTCATCCGCATAAGGCCCTGTTTGCGCGAGTCCCGCAAGCAGCCTACTTGCGGCATGTCGCCAATATGATTCATGAGAAGAACGCGATGGTTCTGAATATCCAAGAGAAGGATGCGACGATTCACACGGTTCGAGAGAAGAATGCGATGATTCTGACCGATTGGTCCCTGCCCTGGATGGAGTACTTTGTCGCGCGAGATTCCCAGAGGACCATTATTCCACTCCGGCGATTCAATTCCGGCGCGGATTCCTACGTTCAGTGGAAGCGACCACCACATCCCGAATGGATCACGGAGGATTGTACGAACAGAGACAATGCTGGCAGCGTGCGGTACAAACGCATGTATGAGAACGGGGCTCAGGACGTGTATCCTGACACGGTTGAAGAGAACCCGGAAGTGATTGATGCAGCGTTGCAGTCTGGTCGAAGCGTATACTTGGTCACCACAGGAGGCGATACCATCGGGGATAAATACGCAATTATTCTCCTTATTTATCGTTACAATTTGGAGCCCGTTGAGGATGGCTGGGTGCCCAATCACAACATTCCAAAGGAACTAAGTGACATTACCAAGAACTTCATTATCGCCAAGGTATCGGCGAAACAGAACCCTGAAATCCACGTGCGCAATACACTTGACGGCCACATTTCATTCAGCGGGGCAAATGGGGTTGAATACACGTTTGCAGCGCGATTGGAGGGTGTGTCTGAAAATCGAACTCAGTTCAAGATTGTGTGGGAGGGTGGGCGCCATTTGGAACAGATTCTGCGCTTTACCGCCGGCGGACGGATCCAGATCACGCCATAGGGCTGTGGCTGACTCGAGATTTTAGGAGAAGCGATAATTCTTTCGGCAAGCGGGTCTTGAAAGCCCAAACCTTAAGATTCGCAAATCGTTCAACGTGCGGAGCCAATTGGATCCTGGTCGTCTACCGCTGTCGGCAACGCCACACCCAACTCCTTCGCCCAAGGAATTACTGCCGGCAAGATTGTCGGATGCAGCATGACACCATTCGCGAGTTGTTCTTTGCGGTGTGCAAGCGCGGCCTGACCCGGCAAGCGCACGGACGGTCTTTGCGGAGGCGCCGGAGTTTCCCGGCAATACTCTGCGAAGAAGCTCGTCTCGCGCAGAAAGGCAGCGCGTCCGCCGAAACGTTCGGGATCGATAATCAGCAGGAACACCGAAGCGCCCCAACGCCTTTCGTCATCCGCGTAACCGTGACCGGCCAGGGCGTTCGTGAGCGCTTCGACAATCAGTGCGAACGCGAAACCTTTGTAGCCGAGGTCCAAACCACCTAGGGGCAGAATCCAGCCACCTCGGTCACTGGCCAGAACGCGCGGGTCATCGGTCGGGTTGCCGTCGCGGTCGATCAGCCACAGGCCGGACAACCGTTTGCCTTCCGCGGCAGCCCGGTTGCAGACTCCGTTCGACGTTGAAGACGTGCTGATATCGATCAAGATCGGGTCCGCATCGGTCGGAATGCCGGCAGCGATCGGATTCGGGCAAAACCGTGGAGCAGTGCCGCCGTGCGGCACGACCGTTCGCGATGCCGGGTCGGAACAGGTGAGCAAAATGAACAACCCGGCGCCGGTAACCGGTTGAAGATACGCTTGCAGACAAGCAATGTGATGGCTGCGGCGAATGGCAACCGAGACGACAGGATTTTGAACCATGCGCTCGCGCGCAGCGGCAATTGCGCGCCGCACGAGCCACGGCCCCGGCAGATAACGTCCGTCCCACGTCAACGCCGAGCCGTGGTCGGCAATGATTTTCGGTTCGCCAGACGTTTCCATCGTGCCCTTCTTCAATTCTCCAAGGTACGCCGGCAACAACGCGAAACCGTGCGTGGTGTGACCGAGAAGATCAGCTTCCAACAGAACCTCCGCCACGTCCCGAGCGCGGTCTTCGGCGAGACCCGACGCGGTCAGCAGCGATTGACCGAAGCGCAGCAGGTTCGCGGCAGTGAATTTCTGGATGGCGGAATCTGTGCGCGGCGGCATGGGGTGAGAGTGTATCGGGGCCCCTTGCCGAAATCCAGCTTGGGTGTGGCGGCGCTTCTGTGAAGCGGCGAACTCGTTGCATGAATCTGCATCCCGCGCTTCACAGAAGCGCCGCTACAACACGCGCGATGTTAGCTGGCTTTCCCCACCACGCGGAAATCAATCTGGCGTTTGAACACGTCCACGCGTTCCACCTGCACATTCAGTTTGTCGCCGATTTGGATTACGCGTTTGGTCCGTTTGCCGACCAACCGCTCGCGTTTCTCGTCGTAGTGGTAAAAGTCATCTTCTAACGTCGAGATGTGGACGAGCCCTTGCACGAGACTTTCCGGCAATTCGACGAAGATGCCGAAATTCCGCACGGTGCACACGACCGCCTCCATCACGTCGAGTTTGCCGCTCGCCAATTGTTGCTGGAAATACTCCAGCTTCTTCAACTCGACCGATTCGGTTTCCGCCTCATCCGCTACCCGTTCGGTAGTGGAAATGTGTTCGGCGATTTTCGCCAATTCACCAAAACTGTAGCGGCGGTCTGTGACCGCCGAGTGTTTTCGAAGCAGCGTCAGCAGGGTGCGATGGACGACCAGGTCGGCGTATCGGCGGATCGGCGAAGTGAAATGCGTGTAGAACTTCTTCGCGAGGCCATAGTGTCCAACGGGTTTGGGCGAATACCGTGCCTGCTTCAACGATCGCAGCAAGGCGAGGTTGATGGCGTATTCTTCCGGTTTGCCTGCAACCTGTTTCAGCAACTTCTGCAATTCTTGCCGATGGGCCACGTCGCCGACCTTGTACCCAAAGCTCTGGGCGTACTCGCGGAAATCGCGCAGCTTGTCGAGGTCTGGATCCTCGTGAATTCTGTAAATACACGGCACCGGCAACTGGCAGATGTGTTTCGCGACTGCCTCATTCGCGGCCAACATGAATTCCTCGACGAGTTGGTGGGAGATGTCGTAATGGACCTTCTCGATGTGCGTGGGCTTGCCATTCTTATCGAGTCGGACTTTCACTTCGGGAAAATCGAGATTGAGCGAGCCGCGTGAAAAGCGCTGCCGACGCAGTTGCAGAGCGAGGCGCCACATCTTGCGTAGTTCGCCTGTTAGTTCATCACCGCCCGGCCTTGTAGCATCGTCCGTCCCCGACGCACGCCTCTTTGCCGCCGGGACAGCGGCCTCTACACCTGATTGGAGAAGCGCAAACGCTTCTTTGTAGGTGAGCCGACGACGCGACCGAATCACGCTCAGGGCAAAGTCGGTTTTGCGAATCGCCAGCTTCGGCGTGAACTCGATAAATACCGACTGTGTGAGACGGTCTTCATTTGGCCGCAGACTGCACATGTTGTTGGAGAGCTTCTCCGGCAACATTGGCAGGACGCGGTCCACGAGATAAACGCTGTTGCCCCGGGCCCGCGCCTCTCGGTCGAGCGCGCTTTCGGGTCGGACATAGTGGGACACGTCGGCGATGTGCACGCCCAGCCGCCAACCACCATCGGACAATTCGTCCACATTTACCGCGTCATCGAAATCTTTCGCGTCATCGGGATCGATGGTGATGATGAATTTGTTGCGCAGATCGAGACGCTGTGCGTATTCCGCCGCTGCGATCCGTTCCGGGATGCGCTCGGCTTCGGCCAGCGTTTGTTCCGAGTGCTGGGCGGCGAGGTGATATTTGCGGATGATGGCGACAATATCGACGCCGGGTGCTGTCGATTTGCCGAGCACCTCGAGAAGCTCCCCTTCGGGATTGACGTGGCGCGATTTCCATTCGGCCAGTTTGACGACCACCTTATCGCCGACCTGTGCATTCAACGCGGGTGTGACATACACATCGTGTTGAAACCGCGGGTCGTCGGGGATCACGTAGTGAAACTGGCGCGTTGTTTCCAGTGTGCCGACAATGGTGTCGCTGGCGCGCTCCAGAATCCGGATCACGCGGCCGGAAGGTTTATCCGCCGGCTTGAACTTGATTCGACCTCGATTCAGCCGGACCACCACCTTGTCGCCGTGAAGGGCGACCCCGGTGTCTTCCGCCGCGACGTAGATATCCGGCATGGTAACGGTGTTCTGAGACCGCTGATGGCCCGCATCCTCCTCCTCGCGACGGTCATGGACCGCCGCTGCAGGTTCCGGGCGCACAAACGCAAAACCGCGTTCGTTGAACTCGATCCGGCCCGCGACCAGGTCAGCTTCCTGTGAGAGCACAAAACGGTCTTTGCGGACGCGGGCGACTTCGCCCTTCTTCACCATGTCATCCAGCACGCGCCGGTATTCGCGGCGTTCGGCGGGGTTGAGGCGAAGTTCGTTGGCCAGTTCCGCGCGGCGCAGCGGACGATAGTTGGGTACGGCAAGAAGCGTCTGGATTTTCTGGCGGATATCCATTAAAGTGCGCTGACCGTAGCACGGGCGCCGAAGCCCACCAATGAAAAAGTTCTTCCTGAAACTGGCCTTTCTGATTTTGTTCCTCGCGCTGGGTTTTCTCGGCTGGCGTAACTTTGAGCAGCTCCGGATGCTCGACGAATTGCGCGGCGAGGTTGCGCATTTGGAGCAGGAACGGCGCGAGCTCCAGGCAAAAGTCACCGCCGCACAACGCCCCGCGAAGCCCGAGCAGCAGCAAGATGAACGTCGACGCATCGAACAGCAAACCAGCGAATTGCGGGGACTGCCGTTCAAGACGCCGGTTCACTACAAAATGATCGACCGGGCCGACCTGCGCCGCGTTCTCATCCAGAAGGTCGAGGAACAGTATGGGCAACAGGAATTGCGCAACTATGGCCGCTCACTCACCGCGTTTGGGCTCGTGCCGGAGGGCGCTGATTTGCTTCATATCATCGTCAGCCTCTACGGCGAACAGGTGGCCGCGTTTTACGATCCTAACGAACATGCGCTCTACACCTTCAACGATCTCGTGCTTTCGAGCAACCTCGACAAGATGCTGCTGTCGCATGAACTCACCCACGCGCTGCAGGACCAGAATTTCGATCTCCAGAAATTTCCACTCAAGGTGAAAGACAACGACGATCTCGCGTTGGCGACGTCCGCGCTCATCGAAGGCGATGCGACGGTGCTAATGATGCGATGGTATGTGGAAAACATTGATCCCAGCAAGATGTTCGGCGATCTGAGTGCGATGTTGGGACAGGACACCGCCAGGTTGCGCGAGGCGCCACCCTACATGCGGGAGATGTTGTTGTTCCCGTACACGCAGGGTGAGCAATTTGCCATGGCGCTGTTCACGTCCGGGGGAACCGAGGCATTGGACGCGGCCTTCCGCAATCCGCCGACTTGTACGAAAGACATTTTGCATCCCGATCAGTTTTTGCATCATCGCGCCACGCCCGAGCACATTGAGGTGCCTGTGCTCAAATCCAAAGAGTGGCAGTTGATCGGCAACAACACGCTGGGCGAATTCGGGACGCGTTTCGTGTTGCAGGAAGCAACCGATGCGTTCGAAGCGACCACAATCCCGGAAGGGTGGAATGGCGACCGGTACAACGTTTACGAGCGTGGCACGAACGGCCCGACCGGACTGATTTGGGTCACCGCGTGGGATGACGACCAACACGCCACGGATTTTGAAGATGCGTACAAGAAGGTCGCAGCCAGGCGCGGTATTGCCGCAAAGCTGGATCGGACCGGCCGCCACGTTACTGTCCGTCAATCCAGTGATGAATCGTTCTTCGCATTGTCAGAATCACGCGCGGTTAGCGAGTAGCGAACGAGCTGCTTTAGATCGGAAGGAAAGGAGACGAGGATGAAGACTGTTGGAGGGATATGCACTTTTGTTTTGTTCCTGACCTTTACGGGTTTGTCGGCAACGGGTGCCGATAACGTCGACTTAAAGGAATTGCTTTCAGGCAAACGTGTACCGTTGAGTCTGGAGTTGAAGGACCTGGATGGCACATGGAGTCGGGTCGGTTTGGCAGTCCAAGCCGATTCAACGTTGCTGTCGTTTTACGCAAGGCTTGCGGGAGGCGGATCCGGCGCGACGACTTATTACACGAAAGGCGAAACGGTAATCCTTGCCGGCGACACATATTTGCTTGCTTATCGGCCGCAGACGAAAAACTTGGATATGGCGGCCGTTCTGCGCGGCGGTGGTACCCCACCATCGCCCGAGAAATTAACACCCTCGACGGTGCTGGCGCTCTCTCTTGTGCAACTGCGGACCGTGGGAACCATTGCCGATATTCGTCCCTTCAATCTGGAACAGGAAATGTCCGAACAGGAAAGCGTTCGATCCGTTTTTGACGAAGCGAACGACAGAGCTTTTGGCACTCGGTCTTTAAACAACCTGAAGCAAATCGGTGTTGGTGTAGCGATGTACTCGGACGACAACAATCAAAAGCTCCCTCCAATGGACAACCCGCAAGATTTCCGAAAAACGCTTCTTCTCGGGAAATATATCTCTTCAGAAAAAGTTTTCGTCCATCCCAAAACGGGTGAACCTTACATGCCCAATGCCGCGCTCTCTGGAAAGGATTGGGGAGGTCCGAATGCGGACAAGACGGCTGTCGTTTACGAAACGAAGCCCGCGGCGGACGGCACGCGTGGGGTATTGTTCCTCGACGGGCACGTGAGCCGCGTCACAGAATCTGATTGGCGACAGCTTAAGGTATATTCGAGCATTCCCTAGGAACCGGCTGGATAACCAATGCCAGGCGGCGTTGACCAGCGTGCTAACGTCGGCTATGCTGGACAGACACTTGGGAGCCGCGGATGGCACAGCACACCATCGATAAAAAGAAAATCCGGGAAGCCGTGCGTCTGTTGTTGGAGGCGATCGGCGAGGATCCGGACCGGGAAGGGTTGCAGGAGACGCCGGATCGCGTGGCGCGAATGTACGAGGAGATCTTCGGTCAGGGCGAGGAAGAACCGCGCGTCAGTCTCAGCAAGCAGTTCGACGAACAACATCACGAAGTCGTGTTGGTGAAGGACATTCCTTTCTTCTCGATGTGCGAACATCATTTGATGCCATTTTTCGGCAAGGCGCACGTCGCCTACATTCCCAACGGTCACGTGGTCGGCATTTCGAAGCTGGCGCGCGTGGTCGAGTCGTTCGCGCGTCGACCGCAGGTGCAGGAACGCCTGACCAGCCAGATCGCCGACATTGTCAATGAAGAACTGCGTCCGAAGGGTGTCGCGGTGGTGTGCGAAGCGGTGCACACTTGCATGACCATGCGCGGCGTGAAGAAACCAGGTTCCTCCGTCATCACCTCCGCCATGCGCGGCGCGTTTCAACGGAACGTCGCCACGCGCACCGAAATCATGGCCCTGATTTACGGCCAGACGCCAGCGTAGGAATTGGCGAAGGTTAAGGAAGCTAAAACCGTTAAGCGGTGAAAAAAGTCTACATCAAAACGTATGGCTGCCAGATGAACGAGCGCGACAGCGAAGCGGTCGCGTCCATGCTTCGCGAACGCGGGTACCTCATCACCCGCTCAGAAAACGACGCGGATGTGATTCTGCTTAACACCTGCAGCGTGCGCGATCTGGCGGAGCAAAAGGCCATCGGCAAGATGAACCTTCTCGCGCAGCTTAAACGCCGCCGGCCCGAATTGGTTCTGGGCTACATGGGTTGCATGGCCCAGAGCCGGGGCGAGTCGTTGGTGAAAAAGCAGCCGGCTGTTGACCTCGTCGTTGGGACGCAGCGGTTTCATCACGTGGCGGAGTATTTGGACAAGCTATTCTCTCGGAATGGTGGCGCGAGTGTCCCGCTTGCGATTGATTCACCCCAAAACGGTCACAACCGAGACGGTCGCGCCACCGAACCTAAATTCTCCATCATCGATATCGCCGAAGAACCTGGCAGTGAATCCACCATTCGCGACCACCTGTTCGGTACCAACGGCGATCGCCAGGTCACGGCGTTCGTGAGCATCATGCAGGGCTGCGATATGTACTGCACGTTTTGCATCGTGCCGTACACGCGGGGCAGTGAACGCAGCCGGCCCATTGCGGAAATCGTGGAGGAAGTTGAACGCCTGGTAACCTACGGCGTCAAAGAGGTCACCTTGTTGGGGCAAATCGTGACCAGTTACGGGAGGCAAAACATTCGCAAGCGGAACGGGAAATCGGCATTCGTTCAACTGCTTGAAGCGGTACATGAAGTCAGGGGCTTGGAACGTCTGCGTTTCACGTCGCCGCATCCGAAGGGATTCGGCGACGATCTGGTGCGGGCCTACCGGGATTTGCCGAAGCTATGCGAGCACGCGCACTTGCCAGCCCAAAGCGGATCGAATCGCATGTTGAGAGCCATGAACCGGGGTTACACCCGGGAATGGTTTATGGATGTAGTCGAAAAACTTCGCGCCGCCCGCCCGGGCATCGCGATCAGCACCGATGTCATCGTCGGCTTTCCCGGCGAAACCGACGAAGATTTCGAGCAGACCGCCTCTTTGATGCGGGAATTGGATTTTGACCAAGCTTACATTTTCAAGTATTCGAAACGACGCGATACACCGGCGGCGGAGATGCCGGAGCAACTCAGCGACAAAGTGAAAGAGGAACGCAACCAAATCGCCCTGCAGATTTTGAATGAGCGTTTGCTCCGCAAGAACCGCGCGCTTGTTGGCCAGACGTTGGAAGTCTTGGTGGAAGGCCGCAGTGAAAAGGGCGGCCGGCGCATGCTGGGCCGCACCCGCACCAATAAGATTGTTGTTTTCGACGGCAGCGAGCGGCACAAAGGCCAGCTATTGCCTGTTCGCATTGAACGCGCTACCATCGCGGCGCTGTACGGAGACCCCGCTATACACCTCTTATGAAATTCGAAGCACGAATATCGAAATCCGAAGGAATCTCGAAACTCGAATGCAACAAACGAATTAGGGAAATTGCCGGTTCCGATTTGCCGTATTATTTCGGATTTCGGATTTCGGATTTCGGATTTTACCGCCCATGACCCGCCTCGCCATCACGTCCACTCTGCTCGGTGCGGCGATCATTGCGGGACGACTGCCCGGCCTCGTCGCGACTGCGAAATTTCGCGAACAGGTGCAGAAATTCCCGCGTTCGGTTTTGTGGGGGCGTGTTCTCATGGGCATTGCCGCTTTGTGGGCCGGCATCGCGATGTTCAATGCGGCAACGGATGACTGGGGGTGGGCTCGGCCCATTGTCGTTATTGGCGTGCCGATTGCCTACTGGTTGGTGATCCAGTTTGCCGACCAATTTCTCGCCATTCGCGGGGCGGCAGCCATCGTTTTGCTGGTCGCCAAGGTGGTGGTCGATGCCGCCGACCTCAGCGAGCTTCCGTTCCGTCTGGTGGTCACGGTGTTTGCCTACCTCTGGGTCTGTGTGGCGATGTGGATGGCCGTCGCACCGCATCAGGTGCGCGACTGGATTGGCTTCATCACGGCCAACAACAAGCGTTGCCGACTGGCGTGCAGTGTCGCCGCTGCGGTCGGTGTATTGCTAATCGGCATGGGATTGTTTGTGTATTAGAGTCGGGACGATGTTGGTAGGGCCGCGCTACGTCGCGGCCGTGTTGGCGCTGCAGCAGCAGCGCCCTGCCAAAAAGGAGAGATTCCCCGGCTTGTGCTTGCCGGTCTTCTTCGGTAATCTCACGCACAAACCAGGAGAATTTCATGGCTCAGAAATCTGCTACCGAATCCGGTTCCGTCGTTGAATATTCCATCAGTCCGATTGGTGAAAACTTGCCGCTGCCGCAGAGGGACGAATACGCCCCTGAGTTCGACCGGCTGGACAAGCTTGTCCGGCAAGCCCGCAAGGAGAGCAAAGAAATTGTGGTCGTCATGGGCGTCGGTTTTGTCGGCGCCGTCATGGCAGCGATCGTTGCCGACACCGTGGACAAGAAAGGCCGGCCCGGCAAGTTCGTCATCGGCTGTCAACGCCCCAGCGCCCGCAGTTTTTGGAAGATCGCGTTACTGAATCGTGGCGAGTCGCCGGTCAAGGCCGAGGATCCGGAAGTCGATCAGATGATTTCGCGCTGCGTGTTGGAAAAGAAGACGCTCACCGCCACGTTCAATCCCGATTGCTTGAAATTGGCCGATTGCGTCGTGGTGGATGTGCAGTGCGATTACGCGAAGCAAGATCTCGGCAAGATGAAGACCGGCGAAGCTGATATGGCCGCGCTGGAAGCCACGATGCGCACCATCGGCCAGAAGATTCCGCCCAAGTGCCTCGTCCTCATCGAAACCACGGTTGCGCCGGGCACGACCGAATTCGTCGCGTGGCCGATTTTGAAAAAGGCATTTACAGCGCGCGGCATCAAGTCCACGCCGTTGTTGGCCCACAGTTTCGAGCGCGTGATGCCCGGGCGCGAATACGTCAAATCGATCCGCGATTTCTGGCGGGTCTGTTCCGGCTGCAGTCCCGAAGCGCGGCGCCGGGTCGAGAAGTTTCTCCGCGAAGTTCTGAATACGAAAGAGTTTCCACTCACCGTGATGGATCGTCCCATCGAATCGGAAACGACCAAGATCGTGGAGAACTCGTATCGCGCGACCATTCTCGCGTTTCTCAACGAGTGGAGCTTGTTCGCCGAGCGCAACGGAGTCGATCTCATCAAGGTCATTCGGGCCATCAAAATGCGCCCGACCCACAGCAACATCATTTTTCCCGGACCCGGCATTGGCGGTTACTGCCTGCCAAAAGACGGCGGACTCGGTTACTGGGCGTACAAACACATTCTCGGGTTTGAGGATGGCGACACCGTTTTCAAGCTTACCCCCACAGCCATCGACGTGAACGACACGCGCGGCCTGCACGCGGCGGAACTGACCCGCGACGCGCTGCGCAACATGGGGCGCTACATCGCCGGCGCCGACGTGCTGATCTGCGGTGCGAGTTACCGGCAGGACGTGGGCGACACGCGTTACAGCGGCAGCGAGATGGTGGCCCGCAAACTCACCGAGATGGGCGCCGAGATGCGCGTTCACGATCCTTACGTGGCACACTGGTACGAACTCGAAGTGCAGGATACTTATCCCGCGCCGGGACACTCGTGGAAACGATTCTTCCGCAATCAGGAAGAACTGAAGAACATTCGGGTCCAACAGGATTTGAAGTCGGCCCTGAAAGACGCCGAAGCCGTCATCTTCGCCGTCCCCCATGAACCGTATCTGCAACTGAAACCCGAGGACGTCGTGAAATGGGCCGGCAAACCGCTGGCGGTCGTCGATTGCTACGGGATTCTGTCCGACGACAAGATTCGCCGGTACTTCGAACTCGGCTGCGAAGTCAAAGCGCTCGGCCGCGGCCACGTGCAGCGCCTGAAGGAAGAAGTCCGCCGCGCCGGGCGGAAATGATGAACAAACGGGACGCTGACGATTATTTGACGCATAATGATAGCAGCAAGAATCTGTAGCGCGATAGCTAGGATCCTGATTTCGCTGACCGGTGTCTTGATCGTTTTGGCATTTGCTGAGTACTACGCTTATGGAGGCGGCGATTCGCTCGGTGCCTTCTGTGTTTTGGCTTCGTTGTGGGCTTTGGTCTTAGGAACTCCATGTGCAGCCTTCGCGTTCCTGCGAACACGCAATCGCTTAGATATAATTGCCGCTGGAATTTGCGTGGCGTGCTATCCGATTGCAGTCAGTGTGATGAATACGGTCGGCGGCAACAGATAAGCGCGCCCTGAGTCCTCACGAGAAAGTCGTCTCCCTTTGAATTTGCTTACTTGAGCATTTCGAGAAACGCTTTTTCGGTCAGAGTTTTGACGCCAAGCGCTTGGGCTTTGTCCAATTTCGAGCCGGCGTCTTCGCCGACGATGAGATAATCGGTCTTCTTACTGACGCTGTCGGTGACGTTGGCACCGGCTTTTCGCAGGGCTTCCTTGGCTTCTTCGCGGGAGAATTTCTCCAGCGTGCCGGTGACGACCACGGTCTTTCCCACGAATGGACCGGCGTGGGCGATGGGCGATGGGCGATGCGCGATGGGACGAACGCCAGCGTGCTGGAGTTTCTTGAGAACCTCCCGATTCTTTGGGTTTTGGAAAAAGTCGTGGATGCTCTCGGCCATCGCCGGGCCAACGTCCTGACATTGCTGCAGTTCTTCCACGCTGGCGGCGGCGAAATTGTCGAGGCTACCGAAATGGTCCGCCAGCTTGCGCGCTGCACCTTCACCGACGTGGAGGATGCCCAGGCCGTTGATGAGACGCCATAACTCGCACTCTTTGCTGGCAGCGATGGCGTTGACAACGTTGGTGGCGGACTTCTCCGCCATGCGTTCGAGGCCGGAGAGTTGTTCGACGTTGAGCGAATAGAGATCGGCGATGTCTTTGACGAGGCCGGTGTCCACGAGTTGGCCGACGAGCACTTCACCAAGGCCTTCGATGTCCATCGCGCCGCGCATCGCAAAGTGTTCGACGGTGCGTTTGAGCTGAGCGGGACAAGAGATGTTTTCGCAACGCCAGGCGACGAATTCGGGGTCGCGCGCAATCGGTCCGCCACAGACGGGACATTTGCCATGGATATGCTTGACGAAGTCGAATGACCTGGCGTTCTTCGACCGCTTCGTCTCGACCACGCCGACGACGGCAGGAATCACTTCGCCGGCTTTCTCGATGATCACCGTGTCGCCGATGCGGATGTCCTTGCGTTTGATTTCGTCTTCGTTGTGCAGCGTGGCGCGGCTGATGGTGCTGCCGGCCAGAAAAACGGGTTCAAGGTCAGCCACTGGCGTGAGCGTGCCGGTGCGGCCCACTTGAATCACGATGTCTTTCAGTTTCGTCTGGGCTTGTTCATGAGAATACTTGTAGGCGATGGCGTAACGAGGGGATTTGGCCGTCGTGCCCAGCCGCGTCCACTGCGCGAGTTCATTGACCTTCACGACGGCTCCATCGATCTGAAAAGGCAGCTTTGCCTCCAGTTTCTGCAGTTCTTCAGCCCGCGCAATCACTTCCTCGATGTCCTGGCAAAGCCACCAACGGCTGTGCGTGGGTAGGCCGAATCTCTTGAGCGTATCCAACACTTCGGATTGCTTCTTGAATGACACACCTTCGGCGGCGGCGATGGCGTAGAAGACGGCGTTGAGCGGACGCCGCGCGACGATATTGGGGTCGAGTTGTTTCAACGAGCCTCCTGCCGTGTTGCGGGGGTTTTGAAAGAGCGGTTCGCCGGCCTTTTCCCGTTCAGCATTCAACTTCTGGAAGTCGGCGACCTTGATATAGGCTTCTCCACGCGCTTCGAGGAGACGGGGCGGATTCTTCCCGCTGAGTTGCAGCGGAATGGCGTGGATGGTTTTGAGATTCGCGGTGATATCGTCGCCGGTCGTCCCATCGCCCCGCGTGGCTCCAACGTCGAATTTTCCGTCTCGGTAAGTTACGGAGATGGAAACGCCGTCGATTTTTGGTTCGAGCACGTACTCGATCTTCTCATCAGGCAACAATTTGCGAACCCGAGTGTCGAACGTGCGCAATTCCTCAATGCTGTAGGTATTATCCAGCGACATCATCGGCACGACATGACGCACGCTCTTGAATTCTTTGAGCGGCGCACCACCGACGCGTTGGGTGGGGGAATCGGGTGTGATGAGTTCGGGGAATTGTTCCTCGAGCTTCTTCAGCTCGGCGTACAGCTTGTCGTATTCGAAATCGGAAATCTCCGGCTGGGCCTCGACGTAATACAGATGGTCGTGGCGACGAATCTGCTCGCGGAAATCAGCGATGCGCCTTTGAGCGTCGGTGCGATTCATAAACCCAGTAGGCGGAGCCCGCGATAAAGCCGCCGAACGTATCCGCCATCCAGTCCGTCACATCGCAGGTGCGATTGGGCACGTAGCGCTGATGAAATTCATCCGTAGCGCCATACGCGGAGGTGAGCAGGATGGCCAGGAGGATAGAACTGGTCAGTGAGAGCCGGTGACCGTACCGCAGTGGCAGCAGAATGCAGAACCAGAGGGTTGTATAGGCGATGAAATGCTCGACCTTGTCCTTGTTCTCAAATTGGGGTCCCACCTGCGGCAATTGAGACTGTGACGACAGGAAAAAGATCAACCCGGCGCAAGACAACGCCGGCACCCAAAAGATCAACTTGCGGAAGATAGTCATGATCTTCTGGAATGATGGCTTAGCCTGACCACCCCGACAAGCAGTATTTGCAGGGCGTTGAACAGGCCGTGTATAATTCCTTGAGAAAACTCTTTATTGAGCCAGCCGAAATCAGTAGGATACCGCCGTGGGGAACTTTGGTTGGTTACTGTTTGGATTCTTGACGTTCGCCGTCGTTGAACGCCTGTATGAGCGCCGTTTCAGCCAGTCGGCCAAGCGTGGCGACGTCAAGATGTCGTGGTCCTACACCGCCTTTCACATTCTGCACGCGTTGATCTACGTGGGGACCGGCGTCGAATACTTCGCGTTTAGGCGCGTGGTCAATTATCCCGTCGTGGTATTCGGACTGGCAGCTTTTTGCGTCTCGTTGTGGTTACGCCTGTGCGCAATCAGAACCCTGGGTCAATACTGGAGCTTGAATCTGGAGATTCGCAACGACCACCAATTGATACGCGAGGGAATCTATCAGCATATACGGCATCCGGCGTATTCGGCAATCATGTTGGAAGTTATCGCCATTCCTTTGGTGGGGAACGCGTGGTACACGCTGTTGCTCTCGTTGTTCCTTTATATCCCGCTGTTATTGGCCCGCTGGTCGATCGAAGAAAAGGAGATGGTTGGAAAGTTTGGCTCAACGTACGAGGCCTACCGCGCACAGGTGCCTGCTTTCTGGCCTGCATTACCGGGCAGGAAATGAAGCCGCAATCATCTGAAACAGGGTGCCGACTCCGGCCATGATTGCGATTTATTTCTATCTTTCGCTAATCTCTGGGCTGGTGAGTCTTGCCGCCGCCGCCGCGGTGTATTGGCGGAATCGCTTTCAAGCTATCGGCCCCATCTTCGGATTGACACTGATGTGGATGGGGTTTTGGTGCGTAGGATTTGCGTTTTACTACCATCCGCTTGAGTCCGACTGGGCCATGCTTTGGGCAAAGATGACCATGACTGCCTCAATTACAGCCCATGCCTTTTGGTTTCATACGATGAGTGAGTTGTCGGGTCGCTCCCGGCGTCACTGGCTGTTTATTGTGGGCAGCTATGCCACCGCCGCATTGCTTCTGATCATATTGTGGAGTGGCGGCCTGCTGACGAATCTGAAATCGCAGCCGCACATGGACCATTACGTTGAGTATAGTGCGCGCTGGTATCCACCTCTAATGGTTTATTTGCTGAGTTCGCAAGCGCTGGGAGTTACCTGGGTTTTGCAGGCCGCGTGGCGCGAAACAGGTTACCGGCGCACTCAACTGGTCTATTTCGTCGTGGCTTGGGCGATCATTTTTCTGACCACCAGTTCGATCATTATCCCTCTCCAATATGAGGTCAATATTCCACCATTCGGCTTCTTCTTGTTGCCACTGAACCTGGGTTTTCTGGCCTACGTGATGGGAAAAGCGCGCTTGGCGGATTTCAACGTCGTCATTGCGCGGGTGTTTTTATATGCAGTCACGTTGGTGATTATTGCCGCCGCGACCCTGGTTTTCCTGGGGGGGACGGCTGTGGCGTCACCCGGGTTTATGAACCAGCAACAGTTGACGTTTGCGTTCATGGTTGCGATGATCATCGGGATCGGCCTGACGATCAGCCTTCCCCGATTTCTGCCGCGCGCGGAGCGGATCATGCAGGAGCGCATGTTTGGCGGGCGATACGGATATCAGGATACGTTGGGGCATCTGGTCAAAGAACTGAGCCGAATGCCGACGATTGACCAGATACTGGAAAGCGTGGCTGGCACCGCGCACGCGCAAATGCAGGTTTCCCGGGTGCTGATTTTCATGCAAGACGCGCTGACCGGTAATTACAAGCTGCGTGCGGAGAGCGGACTCGGACCGCAGGACGACGTGGAAGCTTTGGAGTTGAAGGGAAGCGCCGGGATTGTGGAATGGCTCTCGGGCAATTCTGACGCCTTGGTGCGCGAAGAAATGGCGCGTCGTGTCGAGCCATCGCTCCAACAGCAACTGGAGACAGAACTCAACAATCTGAAGGTCAATGTGTGCGTGCCGATGAGTCTGGATGGACGTTTGGTGGGATTGATCGGCATCGGCGAGAAGCTGAGTCGGGAGATGTTTTTCGTCAGCGATCTGCGGGTGCTGGAAACGTTGGCAACCGAGGTGGCTCTCGCGGTCAAATACCGCCGCATGGAGGACGAGGTTTCCCGCAAGAACCGCTTGGTCGAGTTGGGTACCATCGCCGCCGGCGTGGCGCACGAAATCCGCAATCCATTGGCCTCCATCAAGACATTTGCCCAGTTGATGCCGGATCGGATGGACGATCTGGAGTTCAAGAATGAGTTCAGCAAACTCGTGCTCAAGGACGTGGACCGGATCACCAAGGTCATCGAGAGCATGCTGGCGTTTGCGCGCCCCGCGCAGGTCACCATGGGCAACCATGCGGCCAACGATATCGTCGAGGAAGCGATCCTGTTGGTGCAGCCCCGCTTGAAATCGAAGAAGATAGAATTGACGCGCGAGTTTCACGGCAATCCGGCCATCACGGTCGATAAACACCAAATCCTGCAGGTGCTCGTCAACATCCTCAGCAACGCGACCGACGCCCTGCACGAACGGGGACGGATTCGCGTCGCGACGGGCGTGAGCCAACGCAATCTTGGCGGCGACGGCAATCGCGACCAGACCTATGCCGTGATTGAGATATCGGATAACGGTCCCGGAATTCCAGCGACTGTGAGAAGCCGGTTATTCGACCCCTTTTTTACGACCAAGAAGGAAGGTACAGGTCTCGGTCTGTCCATTTCTCAGAAGATCATCCGCGATCACGGCGGAGCCATCACCGTCTCCAGCGTCGAAGGCAAAGGCACATCCTTCCAGGTCAACCTTCCGCTCAAATAGCTCACCACCTTGGAAAGCAGTTATTCCGGTGAGTAAATCGTCCGAAATCAAGGAATTGCTGCTCGGGGAATATGGAACGCCTGAACTGTCGTGTCCCTAATGGTCCATCTGCGTTGACAACAGCTCGCCGCACCCCATTGCCGCGACCTGCCCCTCCACCCATTTGTCTCCCAATACACCAGTCGTGCTGCACAAAATTGTTCAAGAAGTTCTTTACTTTTCCGGCCGTCTTTATGTATTGTGTTTTCGGGGAACCTTTCTGAAGGCAGGCCGCCGCAACTGCGGGCCGGCGCTGGACGCTTTTGTTATTCCCCATTTTGGAGAAGGAATGGCGTTGATGAATAAACGCAGGGTTGTAATTACGGGGATCGGTATCATCAGCCCGCTCGGGATTGGTCTTGAGGAGTTCTGGGTCAATGTTCTGGCAGGCAAATCCGGGGTGGATCGCTGCCCAGCGTTGGTGAAGTCCGACTGTCCCTGGAAAATTGCCGGCGAAGTCCACGGTTTTCGCCCGGAAGAGTGGTTGACGCGGAAGGATGTCAAACGCATGGACCGGTTCACGCAGTTCGGGTTGGTCTCATCCCACATGGCCATCCAGGATGCCGGCCTGGATCTCGCACGGGAGGACTGTACTCGCATTGGTCTGGCGCTGGGAACCGCTTATTCAGGCTGGGGATTTGCGGCGCAGGAATACGACGCGTACAAGACCAAAGGTTTCGAGGCGATGAGCGCCTACACCAGCATCGCCGTATTCACTGGTTCGTGCGGCGGACAGATTTCGCTCCACTTGGGACTTCACGCGTCCAGCCTCACCATCGCGACCGGCTGCGATTGTGCCAGTGCAGCCATTGCCCAAGCTGCTGATATGATCCTTTCAAACGACGTAGACATCATGTTGGCGGGCGGTGCCGAAGCTCCTATTCAACCGATCGTCGTGGCGGCCGTGGGCACCAGTCACGCCATGTCCGCACGGAATGCTGAACCCACTTCTGCATCACGTCCGTTCGACCAAAAGCGGGACGGTTTCGTCATGTCCGAAGGCGCCGGCGTGCTCATAATCGAGGAACTGGAGCACGCTCTGCGTCGGCGCGCTCGTGTTTACGCGGAGTTGACCGGCTGGGCATCCACGTGCGATGGATATCACATGTGCCAACCGGATCCCGAGGGGACGCAGGCCGTGCGCGGTCTCCAATTGGCGCTGGACCGAGCGGGCGTCCGACCAGAAAAAGTCGATTATCTTAATGCACATGGAACGTCCACGCCACTGGGCGATAAGGCCGAGACCATTGTCGTGAAAAGTGTCTTCGGTGAACACGCGTACAATGTCCCGATCAGCTCGATCAAATCTTCTCTCGGCCATATGCAGGGTGCCTGTGGCTCGGTCGAGGTGGCCGCATGCTGCCTGGCAATTCGGGACAATATTCTGCCCCCGACAATTAACTACGAGTATCCCGATCCGGAATGCGACCTAGATTTTGTTCCCAACGTCGCCCGCCACCGTCGGGTCGATGTCGCCGTTAGCAATTCGCTCGGCTTTGGGGGCCGGAATACGGCGCTCGTTGTCGAGCGCTTTCGCGGCCAACACGCCAACGGAGCAAACGGAAAAAACCGTGAACCATGAAAACGGCTCTTCTCTTAACTAACTCGGCGGACACGCAACGACTTTTTACCGAGACCCTCGGCGAAAAGACGAATTTCGTTCTGCTGCCGCCGCCAACGGATCCGACCCGAGAGAGATTCGATGCGCTGTTTACCACCTGGCTGCGATTGGCCGACGCCGTGATTCTCGACGCCGCGTCGCTGGGCGAGCCGAGTCGGTGGGCCATCGAGTCGCTCGCGACGGCGAAAGTCGAAGAACGGCAGGCGGTTGTGATCCGCCTCACCGCCCGGCAGCGGACGTTGTATGAGCTGGAACCGCACTGGTTGGCGGTCTCCGAAACCGAATCACCCGAACAGCTCAAACAGTCGCTCGGCACATTTTTCGAACTCCGCGATGCCCAAGCCAAGCTGAAGCGGGCGGATGCCATCATTGCCCGGCAACGTGAAATGGCGCCGGCGAGCACGCCTGCTGCGCTGCCCCCGAGACGTTCCAGCGCAATTCCGTTGGTCCCCTCTTCTCCGGCAAGCGCGTCTTTCGACTCCTTCCGCTATCGGACCGCGCTCAAGAACATTTCGGAACTCTTGAGCCAGCGTGTGGACCGGCAGACCCTGTGGACTGAATTGCTCAAGGTGGTGCGGGAATTATTCGGTGTTGGCAAGGCGGCCATCTTTACACGGGCCATTCCCTCGATCAATCCTTCGGAAAACATTCCGGTCTCATTTTCGGTAGCCGCCAGCGCTGGCCTCTCCAGAGAAGTCGTGGAGCATCTTCGGTTGACGGCGGACGCGGGCATTGGAGGTTACCTCCTGAGCGAAGGCAAGATCTTGCGGCGCGGGCAATTGGTGGACGCGTTTGGAATGGAATTCGATCCACAGATCACGCGCGAATTTGAACTTTTGGGCACGGAGGTCGCCGTCCCGGTCCTCGATGGCGACCAGTTGCTCGGGGTCTTGACGTTCAGCGGACGGATTACTGGCGAAGCGCTGGCGAACGAAGAACTGGAACTGGTTTACCATCTTCTGGGGCAGATCGCGCAAGCTCTCCGCAACATCGATTTGCACGACCAGATGGCCGGCCAACGCCGCTTGCTGGCCGACGTCCTGGCCAACGTCCAGAGCGGTGTCATCGTCGTCGGTGAAGACGGGCGCGTTCTCAATCTCAATCGCTGCGCGCGGGAATTACTCCAATTGGGCCCGGTCGATTATGTGGGCCAATCGTTGAATCGATTGCCCAGCCGCGTTGCCGACGTGATTTTTGAAACCCTGCAAACCGGAAAGGAAATCCGCCAACGCGAAGTCACGCTACTGCGGGGGCGCCATCCGCTGGGGGTAAGCGTGACTCGTTCGTCGGGGGAAACGAGCGGCAAGCCACCGGCCGCGGAGCCGGTGATTGCCATCGCCCTGATCGAGGACTTGACCCAACTGAAACTGGAGCAGCAGCGCGCGCGTGAGTTGGCGGACAAGGAATTTTTCACGCGGTTGGCGGCCCGGATGTCGCACGAGTTGAAAAACTCGCTGGTGTCCATCAAGATTTTTGCGCAATTGTTGCCAGAACGTTACAACGAAAAAGAATTTCGGGAGCAGTTCAGCACCACCGTCGCCAACGAGGTCAATCGCGTCGATGTGCTGGTGAATAATCTGACCTTCTTTGCGCATCCGCTGTTGTTGGTGCACGAAGAGGTCGTGCTCAGCGAATTGATCGATGCCTGTCTCAAGAACATCACGCAGGAATTCAGCCGCAAACAGGTGGCGCATTTGATCGGCGTAGGGGAGAAAGCGCCGGAACCAGCCCAGGTGCCGGTGACCACGGTGAAGAAGAATTTCGGCCACAAGTTCGCCCGCCTCGAAGGCGATCGAATCCGTCTGATGCAGGCCTTCGAGCACGTGTTGCGCAATGCCGTGCAATCGATGCCGCAAGGCGGCCGGCTTTCCATCAGCACAACGGACGCGCAACCGAGCGACTTTCCGGAAGGGAAAATACCGGCGGGCGGCGCGCTGCGAATCGAATGGCAGGATTCGGGAGCGGGCATCGCGTTGGAGGATTTGAAGCGGGTCACCGAGCCGTTTGTCACCACGCGTAATGTTGGTGTGGGACTCGGTTTGACCATTGTGAAAAAGATCGTGGAAAGACACGGGGGAAGCCTGGAAATCGACAGCTTATTGGGGCGGGGCACGACCGTCGTCCTGCTGTTGCCGCTCAAGGCGCAATCCCACCCGGACGATCATCTGCTGATGGAGAATGGGAGCGCCGGAACTTCGCCCGATTCTGAGAAAGTGGAGAACGCCAGGACCGCAAGCGATCAAACCGTTGAACATGGATGAGCAGCTTATTGGCTAAATAGCAATCAATGGGGCGCGGTCGTGGAGACCGCGGAAGTAGTCGGAATTTGAAATCAAGGAGGTAGCTAGAGATGGCAAAGGCAAGGATTCTGATCGTTGACGACGAGGAAAGCCCGCGCGAATCGTTACGAATGATCCTGAAAAAGCGGTACGAGGTAACGACGCAAGGCGACGGGGCTGAGGCTCTCGAGGCGCTGCGCAAGGACGGCCCGTTCGATGTCGTGTTGCTGGACATCATGATGCCGGGGATGAGCGGGCTGGAAGTATTGTCCCGGATCCAGCAACTGGCGCCGGGCACGCCGACGATCATGGCGACCGCGATCAATGACGCCAAGACGGGCATGCAGGCCGTGCGGCTGGGGGCGGTCGATTACCTGAACAAACCTTTTGATGTGGATCAGGTCCTATTCGTGGTCGAACGGATCCTCAAGGAAAAGGCGCAGGAACGCGAGGTCTTGCGTTTGCGCGCCGAGTTGCAGGCGGCCCACAAATTCGAGAACATCGTCGGCTCCGGCCCGGCGATGCAAAAAGTCTATGAGTTGATCCAGCGGGTGTTGGATACCGATACGACCATTTTGATTCTCGGCGAGACCGGGACCGGCAAAGAACTCGTGGCCCGCGCGCTGCATTACAACAGCATTCGCCGTGAGGGGCCGTTTATTCCCGTTCACTGCGCAGCGATTCCAAGCGAGTTGCTGGAGAGCGAATTATTTGGACATGAGAAAGGTTCGTTCACGGGAGCGTTGCAGCGGCGGATTGGCATGTTTGAAGCCGCCGGCGGCGGCACTCTTTTTCTCGATGAAATTGGTGAAATGGCGCACGGGACGCAAAGCAAACTGTTGCGGGCCCTCCAGGAGCGGGAGATTCGCCGCGTCGGCGGTCAGGAGACGATTGCCATTAACGTCCGACTGGTTTGCGCCACCAACCGCAAATTGGAAGACGAGGTCAAGAAGGGGAGATTCCGCGAGGATCTGTTTTATCGCATCAACGTCGTGCCGATTACCATTCCGGCCTTGCGCGACCGGCGGGAGGATATCCCGCAACTGGTCCTGCACTTTGCGCAACGTTTTGGCAAGGAATTAAACCGCGAGGTGCCGCAGTTTTCACCGCAGGCAATGGATTTGTTGCTGACTTATCCATGGCCCGGTAATGTGCGCGAGTTGGAGCACGCCATTGAACGCTTGTTGGTGACGTGCGATTCCCACAAGATTGGCTTGGAGGATTTGCCGTTTGTGATTTCCCAGGCGGAAGTAGCCACCGCCCAGATCGCCTCCCGTCTCGCCGCGACCACGCCCAATATTCATCTGGGCGAAAAACTGAAGTTCGATGAAAACGGTTTGGATTTGCCAAAGATCACCGAGGACATCGAACGTCGGGCGATCGAAGAGGCCTTGCGCCGCACCGGTGGCGTGATCACGGAAGCGGCGCGCACGCTCAAAATCACCCGGCGCATGCTCCGTTACAAGATGGACAAGCTGCACATTGTTTCCGCACACGCCGACGAAGAACTCGCCGAGTCTGATGAAAGCGCCGCCACGACCGGTTAAGGTTTCAAACTTGTCCGTCCATCATGGATAAGCCGGCCAATTTTGCGCTCATTGCCATGGGCACCGCCGAACCACGAATTACCTTTGTCGCTGAAACGCTGCGATTAAGGCGTTTTCGTTCAACGGGTCCGCGCCCACGCGGTCGTGGCATACTCGCTGCTAATTCATCGGCAGATAAAGGCCGGATTGGGCCATCTGGCGCAAAATTGGGAGGACAACCAAATGGGAAAATATAAAGGGCTGGCAATTGGCATTCTCTGTTCTATCTGTGCCGTCTCGGGGCCATCAGTGTTCGCTCTCGGTTTTCGGAATCCAGACCAGGATGCGCGCGCAACAGCACAGGGCGAAGCGTTCGTTGCTCAAGCTGATGACGCCTCCGCCATCTACTACAATCCCGCTGGATTGACGCAGGTCAAAGGCACGCAAATCACGTTGAGCGGTGATTTTCTGTTCCGCAACGTCAAGTTCCGGGGACCAAGCGGTTCCGATAATCTGGATACCTTTTCGCTTACCCCGAATTTCTTCGCCGCTACCGATTTCGGACTGCAACATTGGCGCTTTGGGCTGGGAGTCTACATTCCTTTCGGCAATCGCATGGACTGGGGCTCGGGCCCATTTTCCTCGCTCATCCGGCAATCCGAATTGATCGTTTACGATTTCGCGCCGACAGTCGCCTACCAGTTCAATGATCATTTTTCCCTCGGTGCAGGGGTCAACTTCTACCACGGCAACACGGACTTGAAGTTTGACTATCTTCCGCCGTCATCCCCCTATTACGCGTTTTTCCCGCAATCCCGCTCGGAATTCATGGGCGATGGCGATGGGATCGGTGCCACAGTGGGCGCGATGTGGAAGATTAATGAGCAACACACCATTGGCGCGGTATACCGCAGCCCATTCAGCATCAATTTCCAAGGTAACGCCAGGAACACGGATGCCGGTTCCTTTGACGCAAGAGCTGACGCATCAGCCGAGATCAAGTTCCCGCAGGAAGTGGCGGTGGGATACGCGTTTCGTCCCATCAAGAAGCTGAAGCTCGAAGCGGATGTCGAATGGACCAATTGGGAGAATCTGGACAACGTGCGCCTGCACAGCAACAATCCCATCATCACTGGCGACCCTCGCAGTAATATCCCGTTCCACTGGCGAGATAGTTTCTTCTACGAGGGAGGGGCGCAATATGATCTCACCGACCATTGGGCATTGCGGGCCGGCTACATCTATTCCGAGAACTCCGTCCCAACGAGCACGTTTTCTCCCGTCCTGCCCGATTCCAACAAGCATATCTTCAGCGCTGGTTTTGGCTATGACAGCAAAGGAAAGGCGGTTTTGTTCTCCAAGGCGGCGCTGAGGATCGATGTCGCTTACCAGTACACCCTTGCCCTGGATCGGAATGTTGGGACCGGCGTCAGCCCGTTGGTTGATGGGAAATGGGAGAGCAGCAGTCACGCGGTGGTGCTCACCAGCACGGTGAGATTTTAAGGAATAGGAGGACGATATGGAAGCGTTGGATACTCTGACGGAGGAGCCACCACAGACCTCCGCGCTCGAAAAGCCGACCTTGTTGATCGTCGACGACGAGGCCGGTCCCCGTGAATCGCTACGCATCGTTTTCAAAGACCGCTATAACTGCATCACCGCCACCTGTGGCCGCGAAGGGATCGAGTACGCCCGCACCCATTCCATCGACGCCGCCATTCTCGATATCAAGATGCCTGACCTAACAGGCGTAGACGTGCTGCGCGAGTTGAAGGAGATCGATCCCAATATCGAGTGCGTCATGTTGACCGGTTACGAGACGATCGAAACGGCACGCGCCGCCGTCCGTTACGGCGCCGCCGATTACCTGAACAAACCATTCGACGTTTTTTCGGTGCGCGAAGTCCTGGACAAATGCATGCGCCGTCGTCAGGGTCGGCTCGCTACCGAGGAAACCCTGCGCACGCTGCAGGAGACCAACGAAGAGCTGGCCCGTGAGCTGGCGCAGCTCAACCGAGCGGTGGAGGCCGGCGTGCTGTCGGCCGGCGTGGTGCACGAAATGAACAATCCGCTGGCGATCATTGCCGGCTACGCCGATTTGCTGGCGCGCGATCTGGCCACCCTCGGCGTCGCCGATCAAGAGACTGCCGAACACGTGAAACGCCGACTGGCTTCAATCCAACGGGAGATCGACCGTTGCAAGGACATTGCCCGGCGATTCCTGAACTTCTCGCGCGGCGGCCAGGAAACTACCGAAATCGTGGGCGGCCGAAAACTGCTCGAGGATGCTGCGGCGTTGATCAAGGCGCATCCGTCCAATCACGGCGCGGAAATCACATTTGCTTCCGGAGATCCCGATCCGCAGTTGAGGTTAAATCCCGCCGAGATTTTGCAGGTGCTGATTAATCTGGGGGTCAACGCTCTGCACGCCATGGAAGGCAAGGGAACGCTGCAATTATCCGCCATGTGCGCTTCGGGCGTGCCACAAGAATTTGCGTTCCGCTCGGAGTCGTTCGATTCACAGAAGCCGCTCGTGAAAATTGCCGTGGTGGACAACGGCATTGGCATTGCGCCCGAAAACTTGAGCAAGATTTTCCAGCCTTATTTCACCAACAAGAAGCAGGGGACCGGCCTCGGCTTGGCCATCGTCTGCGAGTTGGTGGGCAAATACAACGGCGCCATTACCGTTCAGAGCACGGTCGGACACGGCTCGACGTTCAGCCTGTACTTGCCGCTCGCCGGCTGAATCTGTTAGCATCCCCGCCGCCATGGGCGGGGACCCTAGAAAGAAGAAAGCCGCAAGGCAGCAGGCGAGATTTGTTCTCGGCATCGAAGGTGGCGGTACCCGCACCATCGCACTTCTCGCTGATCCCTCCGGGAAAATCGTAGAGCGCTTCGAACTTGGCCCGCTTAACCTGAAACTCGCCACCGATTCGGAAATTTCGCAGACCCTTCGCTGCCTCCGCTCATTAACCATCAACCGGGAACCGTCTGCCATTGCGCTTTGTCTCGCCGGTTGTCGCACCGAGACCGACCGGCAACGTCTCCATCAACTGGCTCGCCGCACATGGCCCAAGGCCCAAAGCTTCTTCATCGGTAGCGATTTGGATTCTGGTCTTGCCGCGGCCTTTGGGGCGGACGGCACCGGTATCCTGGTCATCAGCGGCACCGGCTCCGTCGTCGTTGGCCGCAACGCCAAGGGCGACATGGCTCGCGCCGGAGGCTGGGGCCATTTGCTCGGCGACCACGGCAGTGGCTACTGGATTGCGCTGAGCGGCTTGCGCAACGCAATTCGCAACTACGACCGCAAGACCAAAATCGACCGCCCGCTGCACCAGGCGCTTGCCCGTCTCTGCCTGAATTCGCCGGACGAGTTGGTGGAATGGGCCACGAGTGCAACCAAGGACGAAATCGCTGCACTTGCGGATGTTTTCCTGCACAGGAACAAAGGTTTATTGCTACAGGCGGCATCGTTCCTGGCCATGGATTGTGTCGCCGTTGCACGAAAACTCCATCTGGCTGCGCCAACGGTTGCGCTCGCGGGCGGTGTGTTGCAGAACAACCGCAATCTCCGACTGTGGGTTACTCACCGCGTCCGCGCCGGGTTACCGGGTGCGCGTATCGTTCTCGTTCCGAAAGAACCGGCCATCGGTGCCCTCAAGCTTGCCGGTGTGAATTCCACTGCTCCACCTCTCCAGGACGCCATTCCTCCATTGCCCTTGACCGAACAGCGCAATCCTCGCACGATGGATTTGGACAAGCGCTCGGCTTCAGAGTTAATCGACACGATGTTGGCGGAAGAGGCACGCGTCATTCCCGCGTTGCGCAAGAACAAGCCGGCCATCGAACAGACGATAAAAACGATCGTGTCCGCTTTCAAGCGTGGCGGGCGGTTATTCTATGTCGGGGCTGGCACAAGTGGACGACTCGGTAGTTTGGATGCGAACGAATGTCCGCCGACCTTCTCCACGGACCCGGGGATGGTTCAGGCAATCATTGCCGGCGGAGCCGCCGCCCTGCATTCGCCTGTCGAAGGTGCGGAGGACGATCAGGGGGCCGGGGCGGAAGCGGTGCGTGTTCGTAGCGTCGGCCGACTTGATGTGGTCGTTGGCATCGCAGCCAGCGGTTCGACACCCTTCGTGCTGGGCGCCCTCGACGAAGCCCAACGGCGCGGAGCCAAAACATTTCTGCTGTGTTGTTGCCCACCGTCCATCGCCCGTTACCCATTGCTCCTCATTCCCACCGGCCCTGAGGTTCTAACCGGCTCGACCCGACTCAAAGCGGGTACGGCCACGAAACTTGTATTGAACATGGTAACGACAATCTCGATGATCCGTCTGGGGAAAGTGAAAAGCAATTTGATGGTCGACGTGAAGCCCACGAATGACAAACTGCGCAACCGGGCCTGCCGAATCGTGGCCACACTGAAAGGCTGCAGCGAAGCAGAAGCCCGTCGAACGCTGGTCCAAAATCGCTGGAACGTGAAAAAGGCGCTGCGGTGAAGAAGTTCCTGTTCTTTTTGCTTTTGCTCGTGGGCTGTTCGCGGTCCGCCGACAACCGAATCCAACTCACCTACCAGACCATCGAAACGCTGCCCGAACAGCAGGCGCTTCACCAAAAGATCGTCGCTGAGTTCGAGCGGGCGCATACGAACGTGCATGTGAACGTGGTTTACGATACATCGAAGTTTCAGAAGCTGAACCTGCAACTCGCCGGCAACGCAGGTCCCGACGTCTTCTATTACATTGTTGATCGCCTACCGGCATTGGCTAGACGCGGACAAGTGACTGATTTGACCAAAGATTTTGCGCCGCTCGCCTCGCTGTTTTATCCGGAAGTTGTCGAAGCCTGCCGGATCGACGGGAAATTGCAGATGGCCCCGTTCCACTTCAGCACGGACATCCTGTTCTACAATCGGGACTGGTTTGAGAAGGCGAACGAACCGATGCCCAATGATTCTTGGGACTGGCAGAAATTCGCGGACGTGGCCTCTCGACTCGCCGCGCAACATCAGGCGCGCATCGCCACGGTCTTGCCGCGTCCGTTATTGCTGGTGCAATCATTCGGCGGCGC
>Ga0335081_10000881_pt1 | contig 48115 bp, 44 predicted proteins | sample Lox_Sample_35_FD_206713 | JGI IMG/M metagenome (GOLD analysis project Ga0335081, IMG submission 206713) | Soil microbial communities from Loxahatchee National Wildlife Refuge, Florida, United States - Lox_Sample_3.5 | ecosystem: Environmental > Terrestrial > Soil > Wetlands | place: USA... | reverse complement strand
TGCCGTCCTGGGGCGGCATGATCAACGGCATCATGACGCTGTCGGGCGCCTGGGACAAACTGCGCACCGATCCGGTGCTGCGCATGATGGTGGTGTCGGTCGCCTTCTACGGCATGTCGACCTTCGAAGGTCCGATGATGTCGGTGAAGATCGTCAACTCGCTGTCGCACTACACCAACTGGACCATCGGCCACGTGCATTCCGGCGCGCTCGGCTGGGTCGCCTACATCTCCTTCGGCGCGATCTATTGCCTGGTGCCCTGGCTGTGGAACAGGCCGCTCTACTCGCTCAAGCTCGTCAACTGGCACTTCTGGATTTCGACCATCGGCATCGTGCTCTACATCACCTCGATGTGGGTGGCGGGCATCCTGCAAGGCCTGATGTGGCGCGCCTATACCGGTCTCGGCTTCCTCGAATATTCCTTCGTCGAGTCGGTCGAGGCCATGCACCCCTTCTACGTCATCCGCGCGCTCGGCGGCATCCTGTTCCTCTCCGGCGCGCTGATCATGGTGTGGAACCTCTGGAAAACCGTGAATTCGGCGGCAGCCGCCGAACCGGCCGGCATCGCGCTGGCGCCGGCTGAATAAGGCGGGGACGAAAAAATGTCGCTCTGGCAAAAACACGCGATCCTCGAGAAGAACTCGATCGTTCTCGTCATCGGCATCCTGATCGTGATCGCGATCGGCGGCCTGGTCGAGATCGTGCCGCTGTTCTATCTCAAGAACACGATCGAAAAGGTCGACGGCGTGCGTCCCTATACGCCGCTCGAGCTCGCCGGCCGCAACATCTACGTGCGCGAAGGCTGCTATCTCTGCCATTCGCAGATGATCCGTCCGTTGCGCGACGAGGTCGAGCGCTACGGGCATTATTCGCTCGCGGCCGAAAGCATGTACGACCACCCGTTCCAATGGGGGTCGGAACGCACGGGTCCCGATCTCGCCCGCATCGGCGGCAAATATTCCGACGACTGGCACCGCGACCACCTGCGCGATCCGCGTTCGGTGGTGCCGGGCTCGGTCATGCCGGACTATGGCTTCCTTGAGAAAACCGATCTCGATTACAGCCACATCGACCGCGATCTCGCGGTGCAGGCCGTGCTCGGCGTGCCCTACAGCGCCGACATGATCGCCAATGCGCAAGCCGACGTCGTGGCGCAGGCAACCCCCGATAGTCCGGCGGCGACCGATCTCGCCAAGCGCTATCCGAAAATCAACGCGCGCGATTTCGACGGCAATCCTAAACGCATCACCGAGGCCGACGCGCTCATCGCCTATCTGCAGCTGCTCGGCACCGAGGTGAACTTCAAGCTCTACGACGACCAAGCCAACATCCGGTGAACAGACCATGGATCCGACCTATCAAGCCGTCGCCGAATTCGCCCAGAAGTGGGGCCTGATCTATTTCGTCGCGGCCTTTGCAGTCGTGCTGATCTACGCGCTGTGGCCGTCACGCAAGGCGCAGAAGCGGTTCGACGACGCCGCCAACATTCCCTTCAAGGAGGACTGACCGGTGGCTGAAGAACAAAAACAAATCGACGAATTGACCGGCACTGCGACCACCGGCCACGACTGGGACGGCATCCACGAACTCAACACGCCGCTGCCGCGCTGGTGGCTGTGGACGTTCTACGGCTGCATCGTTTGGGCGGTCGCCTATTGGGTCGTCTACCCAGCCTGGCCGCTGATCGGCAACTCCACGCAGGGCGTGTTCGGCTGGCATGCGCGCAGCGCGGTCGAATCCGATCTCGCCGCGTTGAAAGCCTCGCGCGGGCCGATCGTCGGCAAACTGGCGGCGGCTTCGGTCGCGCAGATCGTCGCCGATCCGCAGCTTCTCGATTTCGCGCGCGCGCAAGGCCGTGTCGCCTTTGCCGATAACTGCGCGCCCTGCCACGGCGCCGGCGGCGGCGGCGCCAAGGGCTATCCCAACCTCAACGACGACGACTGGCTGTGGGGCGGCAAGCTCACGCAGATCGAGCAGACCATCCGCTTCGGCGCCCGATCCGGCAACGACAAGGGCCACCAGGGCAACATGCCGCCCTTCGCCGGGGTGCTGAAGCCGAACGAGATTTCGGCGGTCGCCGATTTCGTGCGCTCGCTCTCGGCGCTGCCGGCGGAGCAGGGCGCCGATCTCGTGCTCGGCAAGAAAGTGTTCGCCGATAATTGCGCCGTCTGCCACGGGCCGGAAGGCAAGGGCAATCAGGAGCTGGGCTCGGCCAATCTCACCGATAAAATCTGGCTTTATGGCTCGGATAAAGCGACGATCATGGACGGCGTCGAGCATGGCCATGGTGGTGTAATGCCGACCTGGGAAGGCCGCTTGAGCGACCCGACCATCAAAGCGCTGACCGTCTACGTTTGGAGCTTCGGCGGCGGGGTGAAATAGGCATGTCCGCGGCGGACACCATAACGCGCGAGACGCCGCGCGCACCGGCTCTCTCTCGCTTGATCGCGGAGGCTGAAGTCGGCGGCGAGCCGCCCGACGACGATATCCCGCTTTATGCGCCGCGCCGGAAAATCTATCCGCAGAGCACGCACGGCACCTTCCGCCGCATCAAATGGGCGGTGCTGATCGTCACGCTCGGCATCTATTATCTGCTGCCTTTCGTGCGCTGGGACCGCGGCCCCAACGCGCCGTCGCAGGCGGTGCTGATCGACCTGCCGGGCCGGCGCTTTTATTTCTTCCCCATCGAGATCTGGCCGCAGGAGGTCTACTACCTCACCGGCCTGCTGATCCTCGCCGCCATCGGCCTGTTCCTGATGAACGCCATCGCCGGGCGCATCTGGTGCGGCTATCTCTGCCCGCAGACGGTGTGGACCGACTTGTTCTTCGCGGTCGAGCGTTTCATCGAAGGCGATCGCCGCGAGCACATGCTGCGCGATGCCCGCAAGTGGACCGCGCAAACCTGGGCGCGCAAGGGCGTCAAGCATTTCATCTGGCTGATGATCGCCTGGTGGACCGGCGGCGCCTGGGTGCTTTATTTCGCCGACGCGCCGACGCTGGTGAAGGATCTCGCCACCGGCCAGGCCTCGCTCGTTGCCTATGCGTGGATCGGGATCCTCACCTTCACCACCTACACGCTCGCCGGCCACATGCGCGAGCAGGTCTGTCTCTATATGTGCCCGTGGCCGCGCATCCAGGCGGCGCTGACCGACGAATACGCGCTCAACGTCACCTACCGCTACGACCGCGGCGAGCCGCGCTGCTCGGCGAAGAAGGCCGAGCAGTTGCGCAGCGCTGGCGAGCCGGCCGGCGACTGCGTCGATTGCCTGCAATGCGTGCATGTCTGTCCGACCGGCGTCGATATCCGCGACGGCTCCAGCCTCGGCTGCATCCAGTGCGGGCTGTGCATCGACGCCTGCGACAACATCATGAAGAAGCTCGGCCGCGCCACCGGGCTGATCGCCTACGACACCAATATCAACGTCAAGCTCCGCATGCAGGGCCAGCAGCCCTTCTTCAAGCTGCTGCGGCTGCGCACCATGCTCTACGCCGCGGTGATCGCACTCGCCGGCGGCGTGATGGTCTATACGCTCGCCACCCGCGACAGCGAAGGCATCAACGTCATCCACGACCGCAATCCGATGTATGTGCGGCTGTCGGACGGCGCGCTGCGCAACGGCTACACCATCCGCATCGTCAACAAGCAGCTCAAATACCGCGACTTCATCGTCAGCGTGGACGGCTTGCCCTCGACGCTGGTGGATTTCGTCGGCCTGCCGCCGCGCGCCGACGGCCGCCAGCTGGTTTCCGTCGGTCCCGACCAGACCAAGGAAGTGCGCGTCGTGGTGACCGATTACAGCGCGGGCGCGCCGGCGCCCTCGACCTCGATCCTGTTCAAGCTGATCGACATCGATACCGGCGAGGTGGCCGAGATGCGCGACCATTTCTTCGGGCCGTGAACGGAGGACTGCGATGAAACGCCCCAACAAGCCCCGCGAGCTCACCGGCCGTCATGTGCTGCTGTGGATTGTCGGCTTCTTCGCCGTCATTTTCGCCGTCAACGGCATTTTGGTGCGCGCCGCCACCTCCACCTTCGGCGGGCTGGAGACGCAAAGCTCCTACAAAGCCGGGCTGATGTTCGAGGACGAGGTCGCCAGGGCCGAGCGCCAGCAGGCGCTGCAATGGCAGGTGGATGGCAAGCTTGTGCGCGACCTCGCCGGCGAAGCGGTGCTCGACGTCAGCGTGCGCGATGCGCAAGGCGCGCCCGTCAGCGGGCTTTCCGCCGACGCCACGCTTGCGCATCCGGCCGACAGCCGGCTCGACCGCGTCATCCATCTTGCCGGCAGCGGCGCCGGCGCCTTCCATGGCGCGGACATCGCGCAGCCGGGACAGTGGGAGCTGATCGTCGACTTTTACCGCGGCGATGCCCGCGTGTTCCGCTCGCGCAGCCGCGTCACGCTGAAATAGCCAAGAAGCAGTCATGAACGAGGCGCTCGATCTTTCGCTCTATGCCAAGCCGGCCGGCGCCGGCACGCTCGGCATGGACTTGGCGGTCGAGGGCGTCGCCTGCGGCGCCTGCATCGATCGCATCGAAAGCGCGGTGAAGAAGCTTCCTGGCGTGACCGACGCGCGGCTCAATTTCACCAATCGCCGCCTGCACGTGGCCTGGGCCGACGGCGCGCTGCAGCCGGCGCAGATCATCGGCACCCTGGAGAAGATCGGCTATCGCGGCCATCCCTTCGTGCCGCTGCGCGCGGAGCAAGAAGAGGCGGCCGAAGCGCGCCGGCTCACGCGCTATCTGGCGGTCGCCGGCTTTGCCGCCATGAACGTCATGCTGCTGTCGGTGTCGGTGTGGTCGGGCAATGCCACCGATATCACGCCGGAGACGCGCGATTTCTTCCATTGGGCCTCGGCGCTGATCGCGCTGCCGGCGGCCGCCTATGCTGGCCAGCCGTTCTTCAAGAGCGCGTGGCGCGCGCTCAAGGCGCGTTCGCTCAACATGGACGTGCCGATCACGGTCGGCGTCACGCTGGCGCTGGCGATGTCGCTGGTGGAGACCGCCAATCACGCGCGGAGCGCCTATTTCGATTCCGCCATCATGCTGCTGTTCTTCCTGCTGGTCGGGCGCACGCTCGACCACGCCATGCGGCGCAAGACGCGGGCGGTTGCCGGCAACCTGGCGGCGCTCAAAGCCGACAGCGCGCACCGCTTCGCGGGCGACGAGCTGGTGACCGTGCCGGTGGCGGTGCTGAAGAGCGGCGACCGCGTGCTGGTCAAGCCGGGCGAGCGCGTGCCTGCCGACGGCATGGTGATCAGCGGTTCGTCCGAGATCGACGAGAGCGTGATCACCGGTGAGACCGCGCGGCGCGCCGTTGCCGCCGGTGTGCAGCTTTACGCCGGCAGCCTGAACTTCAACGGCACGCTGACGCTGAGGGTGTCGGCGGCCGGCGAAGGCACGCTGATCGACGAGATCGAGCGGCTGCTGGAGCGCGCCGCCAGCGCCAAGTCGCGCAGCCTTCGGCTCGCCGACCGCGCCTCGCGCATTTATGCGCCGCTCGTGCATCTCGCCGCGGCGGCCACGGCGCTGGGCTGGCTCATCGCCGGCGCGTCCTTGCACGATGCGCTGGTGACCGCGATTGCCGTGCTCATCATCACCTGTCCCTGCGCGCTGGCGCTGGCCATTCCGGCGGTGCAGGTGGTGGCGTCGGGCGCGCTATTCCGCGCCGGCGTGATCCTCAATTCCGGCGACGCCATCGAGCGGCTGGCCGAGGCCGACACCGTCGTCTTCGACAAGACCGGCACGCTGACGTTGCCGGAGCCGCGCGTGGTCAACGCCGATGCGATCGATCCCGTGCTCCTGCAAATGGCGGCGCGGCTGGCGCTGTCGAGCCGCCACCCGCTGGCGGTGGCGCTGTCGCGCGAAGCCGCCAGCGCCAGGCCTTATGACGGCGCGGTCGAAGAGCCGGGGCAGGGCGTGCGCGCCATGATCGACGGCAGCGAGGCGCGGCTCGGCAGCCCGGCGTTTTGCGGCCTCGGCAACGTCATGCCGCTGCCGGGCTCGTCGCTCATCGTGTTCACTTTTGCCGGCAAGACGGCGGCGATTTCAATCGCGCAGAAATTGCGGCCGGACGCGGCCGAGGTCGTGAACGCGCTGCGCGGGCTCGGCCTCGATTTGCGCATTCTCTCCGGCGACCGCAACGAGGCGGTGGCGCCGGTCGCGCGCGCGCTCGGCATCAGCCACTGGCAAGGCACGCTGACGCCGGCCGAAAAAATCGTGTTCATCGACTCGCTCAAGACCACCGGCCGCCGCGTGCTGATGGTCGGCGACGGGCTCAACGACGCGCCCGCGCTCGCCGCAGCTCATGTCTCGCTGTCGCCGATTTCCGCCGCCGATTTGACGCAGGCGCAGGCCGACGCCGTGTTCCTCGGCGACCGGCTCAAGCCGGTGCACGATGCCATCCTGATCGCACGCCGCGCGCGCCGGCTGATGAAAGAGAACCTGTGGTTCGCCGCGATCTATAATGCCGTGGCGGTGCCCATCGCCATCGCCGGTCTGGTGACGCCGCTGATCGCCGCGCTCGCCATGTCGGGCTCCTCGCTCTCGGTCACGCTCAACGCGCTGCGCGCGCGAATGCAGGGAGGCCGCGCATGAACGTGCTGGTCTATCTCGTGCCGGCGGCGCTGGGCCTTGGGCTGATCGGCCTCATCGGCTTCCTGTGGGCGTTGCGCAGCGGCCAGTACAGCGACGTCGAGGGCGCCGCTCTGCGCGTGCTGTCGGACGACGACATCGGGCGCACTGGCGATTAGCTCAATCCGCCTCAGGGTGAGGAGCGTCGCGTTAGCGACGCGTCTCGAACCATGGGGCCGTCCCATCCTTCGAGACGCCCGCCTTCGCTAAAGCTACGGCGCGCTCCTCAGGATGAGGCGGAGGAAGCAGCGACTCGCTGCACGAAACGCGCCAAGCCTCGGAAACATCACGGCTTTCCGCGCTGGAAAAAAACTTATCCCCGCCCGCCAAACCAGCCTTATCTTCTCCCGCGTTCTGCTCTTCGAGGGGCGTCTTCGCGAGACGTTTCGAAGATGGAGCAGGATGCGGCGCCCGCGGGCAAGGCTCGTAACCTTGCACTCGGGAGGCCTCGGGACCGGACCGGGGGGCACAATGACCCCTCCGCCAGGAGCTTGGCTGGACAGGGCCCTCGCCAATGAGGTGGACCTGGAAGCGCCGACCCGAGGACAGAAATCGCCGCAGTGGAGCGCCGAGAGGCGCCTCTCCGTTGCGCAAACGGAGAGGACAGGCCTCAATAGGCGTGTCGGGCGGCCGCGCCGGCCGCTCAAGGGGTCTCGCAAACCCCTGCGTTATCTCGGCGCTCCGCTCCCCTCGGCAAGGGGAGCGCACGACAGAAGACGGGCGTACCCGGCGCCTCGATAAAGAATACGGGCGATGGCGCTTGCCTAAAATTCGGACCTCATCCTGAAAAGCCCGCCGAAGCTTTAGCGAAGGCGGGCGTCTCGAAGGATGAAGGCGGCCACGGGCCTCATGGTTCGAGACGCGGCCTTCGGCCGCTCCTCACCATGAGGAGAAAGACAGGCTGTTTGAAAATTGAATAGGCGATGTCTTTACTCGGTCAGCTCGACCGTTTCGAAATCGGCCGGCAACACGATCTCCAAGAGCTCGCAATCGTCGGAATAGCCGACCACCGTGTGCTTGATCCCAGGCGGCTGGATCCAGCACGAGCCCGCGCGGAATGTGTGCGTGCCTTCGCCCTCGAACTCGGTCGTCATCCAGCCCTTGAGCACATAGATCATCTGGAATTCGACGTCGTGATAATGCGGCTTGGAGACTTCCTCCGGGCGGAACGGCGGGATCATGCGGATGACGTGTGCCTGCACCATGCCGCCGGTTGCCGGCGCGATGCCGAGATCGCGATATGTCGCGTAGGTGCGCAGGCCCTGGTCGAAATCCTCTTCGCGGTGGTGGCTGAAGGTGAACTTGTGCTTCGGGCGTCCGCCCGCGCGTTTTGCCTTTTTGGCGGTGAGTTTTTTCTTCGTTTTCTTCCTGACCGCGGACTTGGTTGCCTTCCCTTTGCGCTTTGCCTTCGCCATGACAATCTCCCAACTCAACCGGTCATGCCCGCGCTTGTCGCGGGCATCCACGTCTTTCTTGATGAGGCAGTGTAAAGGCGTGGATGGCCGGGACAAGCCCGGCCATGACCCGAGAGACGTCATTCTGCGGCGCTGGCCGCCCCGCCATGTGCCTTCGACCAGCCGGCCGGATCGTGCATGAATTTCTCGACCTCGGCCAGCATCTTGGCGTCGAATTTGCCGCTCGCTTTGGCGACCGCCAGCACGTCCCACCAAGTGGTGAGGCAATGCAGCGTGACGCCAAGATCGGCCAGGATTTTCTTTCCTTCCGGATAGATGCCGTAAAAGAAAATCACGAAGCAATGGTCGCACTTGCCCCCGGCGTCACGGATCGCCTTGACGAAATTCACTTTGCTGCGGCCGTCGGTGGCAAGGTCTTCGACCAGCAGCACGCGCTGGCCGGGCAGCAACTGGCCCTCGATCTGTGCATTGCGCCCGAAGCCCTTGGCTTTCTTGCGCACATATTGCATCGGCAGGTCCAGCCGATCCGCCACCCAGGCGGCAAAGGCGATGCCGGCGGTCTCGCCGCCCGCCACCGTGTCGAATTTATCGCGGCCGATCTCGCGATCGATGGTGGTGACGGCGAAGTCCATCATCGCGCTGCGCACCTTCGGAAACGAAATCAGCCAGCGCGAATCGTTGTAAACCGGGCTGGCCCAGCCGCTGGTAAAGATGAACGGCTTGTCCTCCATGAAGCGCACAGCGCCGACATCGAGGTACATCTTCGCCGCCTGTTCGGCGATGGTCTTCTTGTCGAGGGTTGTCATGGGGCCGCTCCGCCGCCATTTCAAACACAAAACGCCTTACGCCGCCATCCCGCAATGGCGCGCCAATTCACAAGCCAGATCGAGCAGCGCCTCATCACCGCCGGCCCAGCCGATGAAGGACAGCCCGACCGGGCAGCCGTTGAGCGTGCCGATCGGCAGGGTCAGCTGCGGCAGGCCGGCCGCTCCCGCGATGCAGGTGAGCCGCATCACCCGCGTGCGGAAATGGTCCATCTCCTCGGGCGAACCGTCGATGAGCGGCGCGATGCAGGGAGTGGTCGGCAGCGCCAGGATCGTGCCCGGTCTTACGGTCTGGAGAATGTGCTCACGGGCCTGCGCCTGCACCTGACGCGCGGCTTGCGCCTCGGTTTGCGTCACGCGCGCGGCGAATTCGATGCGCTCGCGCACGCCGGGGCCGATGGCCGGGCGGTGGCGGGTGATGAAATCGCCGAAGCTCTGCCACACCTCGTAGGCCTGGATGACGCGGATCGCCTCGCGCCAGGGATCGAAGCCTTCCAGCGAGATGCGCGCATGCATGACCGGCGGCAAATCGTCGGTCATGAATTCCAGCGCCGAATGCAACAGATCGGCGACGTCGCCGTCGGCCTCGTCGAAGGCGTCCTCCAGCACGATCATGCGTTCGATTTTGGCCGGCACGTGCCGCGCATCGAGCATGAAAGCGCCGACATTGCGGAACACGCCGGCGCTCGACGCGAACCAGCCGGGTACATCGAAGGACGGCGACATGGCCTGCACGCCCGACAAGTCGACACGGTTGAGCGTCGGCCGCAGGCCAAAGAGCCCGTTGAACGACGCCGGCACGCGCACCGAGCCGCCGGTGTCGCTGCCGAGCGCGAAATCGCAGGCGCCCGCCGCGACTGCCGAGGCCGAGCCGCTCGACGAGCCGCCCGGCAATCGTCCCGGCGCGCGCGGGTTCACCGGCGTGCCGTAATGCGCATTGGCGCCGGCGACGCTGTAGAAGAACTCGTCGCACACGGTCTTGCCGATCACCGTCGCGCCGGCATCGAGCAGGCGCTGCACGCAGCCGGCGTTCTTCGTGGCGGGCTTGTGCGTCTCCAGCCAAGTCGGATTGCCGCAGCCCGCCGTGTAGCCGGCAATGTCGTACATGTCCTTGACCGCGGCGGTGAGGCCCGCGAGCGGCCCGCTCGCCGCGCCCGCGATGGGTTCGGCGAGGTCGTGCGGCACGAAGGCCGAGCGGTAGAGCGGCGAAATCAGGCTCATCGTTTCTGCGTCAGGTACCAGTCGAGGATCTTGTCGCCGCTCCAGGCGACGACGCCCTCGCGCGACAAAAGTTCCTTGAAGGTGCGCTGCACGTGGCCGATGCGGTGCGGCACGCCGGACAGATAAGGATGCGTGGCGATGGCCATCACTTTCGGCCGTTCGGCGGCTTCCGCGTAAAGCCATTCGAACTGGTCGCGCGCGCGTGTGTACATGACGTCCGAGGTGTGGTTCTGCAACGCCATCAGCACGATGTCGTGGATCTCGAAATTATACGGCAGCGCCACCACCGGCTTGTGCGTGGTCTTCAGCGTCACCGGCTCGTCGTCGAGTACCCAGTCGCCGATATATTCGATGCCGGCTTCCGAAAGATAATCGAGCGTGTCGAAGGTCTGCGTCAGGCCGGGGCCGAACCAGCCGCGCGGACGCTTGCCGGAAAATTTCTCGATCACGTCCATCGATTTCATGATGACGGAGCGCTGGTCCTCGGTCTTGTGCATCGGCACCTGGTCGTAGCCGTGCGCGTTGAGCTCCCAGCCGTCGTCGATGCAGGTCTTCACCACCGACGGATAGGTTTCGCAGACGCGCGCATTGAGCGTGCAGGTCGGCGCGAAGCCGAGTTCCTTGAACAGCTTGCGCAGCCGCCAGAAGCCGACGCGCATGCCGTATTCGTGCCAGCTCCAGTTCGGATGATCGGGCTGCATCGGCTGGCCCTGCGGCGGCGAGATCACCATGCGCGCCATCGGCCGGCCCATGTCCCATTCTTCCAGCGCCAGCACTGGCCAGATCACCATGCGCACGCCCTTGGGAAATTGCAGGCGCGGGCGGTCTTCGATCGAGGAAAAGCTAAGGCGTTCGCGCGGGTGCATGTCAGGGCGCCTTCGGGCCGGACTTGACGTACCAATCGGCGATCTGCGCGCCGGTCCAGAACAGCACGTTGCGCTTCTTGCGGATCTTCTGGAAGATCTGGCGGAAATATTTGGCGCGATGCGGCGCGCCCATGATGTAGGGATGCACGGAGATCGCCATCACCCGCGCCGAGCCCTTGGCGTCCTTGTAGATCTGCTCGAACTGGTCCATCGCGCGCTCGTAGAACTCGCTCGCCTTGTGATGCTGGATCAGCATCATGGCGACGTCGTTGCATTCCTGCGTGTACGGAATATTGAGGATCGGCTTGCCGCGCGTCTTCAGCCACACCGGCTGGTCGTCGAGCACCCAGTCGGCGACGTAGTCGTAGCCTTCCTCGGCCAGGATATCGGGCGTTTCCCAGGTCTCGGTCAGGCCGGGCCCGAGCCAGCCGCACGGGCGCTTGCCGGTGGCGCGCGTCAGCACCTCGGCGCTCCTGCGGATGTCGGCGCGCTCGTTCTCCACCTTCTGCATGTTGCGCTGGGTGAAGCCGTGGCCGATGAACTCCCATTTGCGCTCGACGCAAGCCTGTACGATGTCGGGATAAGCCTGCACCGCGACGCCGTTGATGTTCATCACGCCGGGGATCTTGAACTCGTCGTAGACCTGCAGCAGCCGCCAGAAACCGACGCGGTTGCCGTATTCGTGCCAGCACCAGTTCGGGATGTCGGGCATCGGCGAGCCGCCGGCCGGCGGGGTCAGCACCGTGCGCGGCATGGTCTGGGTCGGGTCCCACTCCTCGACATTGGTGACGGTCCACACCACCATGCGCGCGCCCTTCGGCAGCTTGAGCGGCTTGCGTTTGCCGATTGGGGTGTAGGCGAGGCGGTCGTTCGGCAGCATGCCGACCGCGGGCTTGGGGAAGTTCATACGATCGATCCTTGCGGGCGGAAGCGATATAGAAAGGTCAGCTGCCGTTCATCCCGTAGGCTTCGGGAAAGAAATAGTCCTTCCACGACGCGGGCTTGCTCTTCAGGCGGCCGACGCTGGCCATGAAGTCGGCATATTTCATGGTGTTTTCCGGCACCATCGTCCAGTGCACCTGCGCACCCGACACGATCTTGCCGACCATCTCGGGTGCCAGCTTGGATTTGGAATCCTCGATCCAGTAGCGGGCCGCTTTCATTTTGTCCTTGTTGACGATGTCGGTCGCTTCCTTAAGCGCTTCGACGAAGGCCTGGTACAGCTTCGGATTGCTGTCGCGGAATTTCGCCGAGGTCCACACGGCGGTGAAGGTGTGCGAGCCGCCCATCACGTCGAACGAATTGAGCACGGTATGCACGCCCGGGTCTTCCAGCTGCTGATACTGGAACGGCGGCACGCTGAACGCGGCGGTGATCTGGGCGCCGCCCTTGAGCAGCGCGACGGTGGCATCCGGCGGCGACATCGAAACCGTGAGCGGGTCGAGTTTTTCGAACCCCTTGACGCCGAAGGCTTTGGCCGCGGCCATCTCCAGCGTCATGGCCTGCACCGAGGATTTCACCGCCGGCACCGCGATGCGGTCGCTGTCCTTGAAATCGGCGATGCTCTTGATGTTGGGATCTTTCGTGTTGAGCAGGAACGGCTGCGAGCTGAGCGCCGCCACGCCGCGCACCTCCTGCGGCGTGCCGTGGGTGCGGCCCCACAGCGTCAGCAGACCTGGCACGCCGCCGGAGCCGATATCGATATTGCCGGAGATCAGCGCTTCATTGACCGCGGTCGGTCCGTTGAACTTGAACCAGGAGACTTTGGCGTCTGGAATTCCCAGCGCCGCCGCGTGCTTTTCGATGAGCTTTTCATGCTGCATCACATTGAGCTGCAGGTAGCCCATCGAAAACTGCTGGGCCAGGCGGATCTCCTGCGCTTGCGCCGAAACGGGTGGCAGCAGGCACAGCATGACGGCCGCGCCCAATGCGGCGCGCAAAATTGCGGTGAAGCGCATGGCATTTCCTCCAGCGTGGCGCCCGTTTTTTGCTTATGGGCGGTTGCCCAACGCTACGCGGCAGCCTCGAATTTGGCAACGCTCTTGTACCAGTCGAAGATCTGCGCGCCGTTCCAGTGCAGCACGCCTTTGTGCTTGTTGACGTATTTGTAGATGGCCTCGAGATATTTGATCCGGTGCGGCTGCCCGCTGATGTAAGGGTGGATCGCCAGCGCGCAGAACTTCGCGCGCTTCTTGCTTTCGGCATAGAGCCGGTCGAACTGATCGATGGTGCGCTTGAGCAGATAGTCGCTCTCGTGATGCTGGATCAGCATCATCGGAATGTCGTTGCACTCGATGGTGTAGGGCAGCGTCACCAGCGGGCCGTTGGCGGTGCGGATCACGGTCGGCTCATCGTCATAGACCCAGTCGCCGATATATTTGACGCCGGCGGCGGCGAGCAGCTCGGGCGTCTCCAGCGTCTGCGTAAGGCCGGGGCCGAGCCAGCCGACCGGCTTCTTGCCGCTGAACTTGGTGAGGATGTCCATGGTGCGCCGGATCATGGCGGCCTGGTCTGGCTCTTTGTGGATCGGGCCCTGCTCGTAGGCGTGGCCCATGAATTCCCAGCCGTCGCGCTTGGCTTCTTCGGCGACGCGCGGATAGTCCTCGCAGATGCGCGCATTGGCGGCGAGCGTCGGCTTGATCTTCAGCTTCTTGAACAGCTCGTGAAAGCGCCAGCAGCCGACCCGCATGCCGTATTCGTGGAAGGCCCAGTGCACCACGTCCGGCATCAGCGGCACGCCGGTCGGCGCCGGCAGCAATTGCCGCGCCATCGGCTTGCCGATGTCCCAGACCTCGTAATTGACGATGGTCCAGAACACGATGCGGGCTTTGCCCGGCAGCTTGAGCGGCGCTCGGTCGATGATCGCCGAATAATCGCTGCGCTCGCGCGGAATCATCGGATTTGCCATGGCGGGCCTCGTAGCTGCGGGGCAATTACAATGTCATGCCGTCGCGGCAACGCGCAACCCGACCAGCCGCTCGAGCGTCGGCAGGTCCTTGGCGAGCGCCGGCGAGGAGGCGCGGTGCGCCACCGCGCCGCGCTCGAGCACGATCGCCTCGCTGGTCAACTCCAGCGCGACGTCGGTGTGCTGCTCGACCAGGATGATGGCGATGCTGCGGCCGGACAGCATCAGTTTGATCGCCGCGATCAATTCTTCGACGATCACCGGCGCCAGGCCCTCGAACGGCTCGTCCAGCAGCATCAAAGCCGGGTTGGTCATCAAGGCGCGCGCCATCGCCAGCATCTGCTGCTCGCCGCCGGACAACTGGTTGCCGCGGTTGTTGCGCCGCTCGTTCAGCCGCGGAAACAGGCTGTAGACGGTCTCCAGCGTCCAGGCGCCCGGCCGCGCCGCCACCGTAAGATTTTCCTCCACGCTGAGCGATGGGAAAATCTCGCGCTCCTGCGCCACCCAGCCGATGCCGTTGCCGGCGCGGCGCTGCGGGGCAATGCGCGAAATATCCTGCCCGCGCCACGTCACCCGTCCGTTGCGCAACTGCGTGTTGCCCATGATGGTCAACAGCAGCGTCGATTTGCCGACGCCGTTACGTCCGAGCAATGCAAGACTGCCATGCTCAGGCAGTTCGAGCGAGATGTCGTGCAGCACCACGGCGTCGCCATAGCCCGCGGTCACCTCGTCGAGCGTGAGCAGCGGCTCAGCCATGTTTGCGCGTCCCGAGATAGACTTCGCGAACGCCCGGATCGGCGGCGATCTCCTTGGGCGACCCTTCGGTGAACACCGCGCCACCCACCAGCACGATGATGTGGGTCGCGAAGCGGAACACCACGTGCATGTCGTGTTCGATGAACAGCAGCGTGAGGTCGTTCGACAGACCGGCCACCACTTCGAAAATCTCGCCGCTCTCTTCCTGCGGCACGCCGGCCGCCGGCTCGTCGAGCAGCAGCACGCGCGGCCTGGTGGCGAGCGCCAGCGCGATCTCCAGCAAGCGCTGACGCCCATAAGGCAGCTCGCGCGTCGGCCGATAACAGGCATCGCCGAGCTTGAGCTTTGCCAGGATGTCGTAGGCCTCGTCGATCGCCTCGCGGTGTATCGCGACGTTCTTCCAGAACTGGCTGGAAATGCCGCGCCGCTCGCAGACCGCGAGCGTCACCGCTTCGAGCGCGTTGAGGCCGGCGAACAGCGTGTTGATCTGGAACGTGCGCGCGAGCCCGCGGCGCACGCGATCCTGCGGCTCCAGCGCGGTGATGTCCTCGTCGCCGAGGAAAATCTGGCCGGCATTGGGCGCCAGCATGCCGGTCATCAGATTGATCAGCGTGGTCTTGCCGGCGCCGTTGGGGCCGATCAGCGCGTAGCGCGCGCCCACCGGCAATTCGAGCTGGATATCGCGCGCGACCACCAGCGAGCCGAAGCTCTTCGACAGCGCGCGGGTGGCTAAAGCGATGGCGCTCAACGATACCCCCATCGCGCCGCGATCTTCGACAAGCCGCCGAGAACGCCGTTCGGCAGGAACATCACCACCACGACCAGCAGCACGCCGATCCAGACGTACCAGTATTGCGGCGCGATGCCGGAGAACTGGTCGCGCGCCACCATGAAGATGATGGCGCCGACCAGGCCGCCGTAAAGGCGTCCGGCGCCGCCCAGCACCAGCATCACCAGGAGTTCGGCCGAACGCTCGAAGCCGAGCGAATCGAGCGACACAGTTTCGGTGGTCTGCGCCAGTAGCGCGCCGGCGATGCCGGCGATTGCCGCCGAGATCGTATAGATGGCGCGGATATGGGCGCGGCTATTGGCGCCGATCGCCGGCATGCGCACCCAGTTTTCGCGAATGCCGCGCAGCGCCAGACCGAACGGCGAATGGATCAGCCGCCGCGTCGCCAGGAACACCAGGAACAGCACGGCCAGCGAATAGGAATAGGCGGTATAGCCGAACAGATCGAAATGGAAGACGCCGAGCAGCGGCCACATGTGCATGCCCTGCAATCCGTCGACGCCGCCGGTCAGCCAGCCCGCACTGTTGGCGAGCTCCGCCAGCAGCAGTCCGAAGCCGAGCGTCAACATCAGCCGCGCGAGATGGCGGAAGCGCGCAATAATGAAACTGGTGGCGTAGCCGACCAGTCCCGCCACCAGCGCGGAGGCGACGAGGCCGGTCAGCGGCTCGCCCCAGCCGAATTTCGAGATCAGGCCGGCGCTATAGGCGCCGACGCCGAAAAACGCGGCGTGGCCGAGCGACACGATGCCGGCATAGCCGAGGATCAAATCGAGCGAGAGTGCAAACAGCGCCGTAGCGGCAATCTGACTGGCGAGCGAAAGGTAGTTCGGGAACAGCACGAACGGCAGCAGCGTCGCGATCCAGAACGCGATCTCGATTGGCCGCCAGCGGCTGAGAGATTGCAAGTAACCCTGCGGGTTACTGATGCTTTCGGCGAACGCCATCGCTAGCGTCTCCCGAACAATCCGGTCGGCCGCCACATCAGCAGGCTGATCATCACCAGATAGATGAAAAACGCGCCGGCTTGCGGCAGATAATATTTGCCGGCGATATCGCTGATGCCAAGGACGGCTGCGGCGGCGAAGGTGCCACGGATCGAGCCGAGCCCGCCGACAGAGACGACGATCAGCACATAGACGAGATAGGTGAACGCGAAGGACGGATCGAGCCCGACAATTTCGATCGCCAGCGCGCCGCCGAGACCGGCGAGGCCCGAGCCGAGCGCAAAAGTGATGGCGAAGGTGCGGTCGACGTCGATGCCGAGGCCGCGCGCCATGCGCTCGTTATCGACGGCGGCGCGCACCTGCGCGCCGAAGCGCGTGTATTCGAGCGTGGCCACCAGGACGCCGGTGATGAGCAGCGAGAGGGCGATGAGGATGAGCCGATAGGTCGCCAGGCGCAGCCCGAGGAATTCAAACGACTGGCGCAAATAGGCCGGCAGCTGCACCGGCTGCTGGGCGGTGGTGAAGAAATAGGCGGCCACCGCCACCGACATGAATGTGATGCCGATGGTCAGCAACACCTGGTCGAGATCGCTCGCGCGGTAGAGCCGGCGGTAGAGCGAGCGCTCGAAACCGATGCTGACTATCGCGGTCAGGATGAAAGCCACGGGCAGCGTGGCGAAGAACGGCCAGCCATAGCTGTTGACCAGCGTCACCGTGATGTAGCCGCCGAGCATGGCGAAGGCGCAGTGCGCGAGGTTGATGAAATTCATCATGCCCAGCGTCACCGACTGTCCGACCGACAGCAGGAACAGCAGCATCCCGTAGGCAAAGCCGTCGAACAGAACGCCGACAACAGGCGGGAGCATGGCCGGATGGCCCCTATAGAGCGGTCACAAAGCTACCGGAATAGGCGGCGGCGGGCCAGAACGAGGGCAATTCCTCGGCCGGGCCCGCCGCACGGCTTAAAAGTGCGCCTCGAACGCCCTTTATTTCGGGTTCTTGACGTTCTCGATCTTGGCGACCTCGACGTTGACCAGCTTGCCGCCGACCTTCTCCACCTTGCGGATGTAGACGGTCTGGATCACATCGCGGGTTTCCGGGTCGATCGACATCGGGCCGCGCGGGCTTTCCCACTTCAAGCCCTTGGCGGCGGCGATCAGCGAATCGCCGTCGGTCTTGCCCTTGGTCTTGGCCAGCGCCGCATAGATCACGTGCATGCCGTCATAGCCGCCGACGGAGAAGAAGTCCGGATTGCGCTTGAATTCGGCGTTGTAGGCTTTGACGAAGGCTTCGTTCATCTTGGACTTGTGATTGTAGTCGTAGTGGCCCGAGGTGATCATGCCGAGCGACACGTCTCCCATGCTGGCGAGCGCGTGCTCGTCGGTGATCTCCATCTGGCCCATGACCTTGGTCTTCTTGGGGTCGATGCCGCGCTCGGCCAGCGCCTTGCCGAAAGCGCCGGGCATGGCGCCGCCCGGGATCATGACGAAGATGCCCTCGGGGTTGATGTCTTTGGCGCGCGCCACATAGGCTGAGAAGTCGGGGTTGGCGACCGCCATGCGCACCGAGCCGACGACGTCGCCGCCCGCGGCTTTGAAGCCTTTCGAGAAGGCGCCTTCGGCGTCGATGCCCGGGCCGAAGTCGGCGACCATGGTGTAGGCTTTCTTGACGCCGCCGCTCTTCTCGGCCCAGGTGCCGAGCGTCTCGTTGAGCTGCGGCACCGTGAACGAGGTGCGCACCATGTAAGGCGACTTGGTGATGACGATCGAAGTTGCCGCGTTCATGTTCACCATGAATTTCTTCGCCTCGGCGGAGACATCGGCGGCGGCAAGTGTGTTGGGCGTGAGTGCGAAGCCGGCGAGAATGTCCACGTTGTCGCGCGTGACCAGTTCTTGTGCCAGACGCTTGGCGACCGGCGGATTGATGCCGCCGACGTCCTTGGTGATGATCTCGATCTTCTTGCCGGCGACCGTGTCGCCGTGCTGCTTCATATAAAGATTGATGCCGTTCTGAATCTGCACGCCGGTGTCGGCGAACTGGCCGGACAGCGGCAGAATGAGCCCGATCTTGACGGTGTTCTGGGCATTGGCCGCACCGCCAAACAAGGCGGCAGCGAGCAAAGCAGAAGCGGCAATTACGATGCGTTTCATCATTGTCCTCCCCTGGACGATTGCTGTTATTGGATTGGCGCTAGAATGCCTTAGCTCGCCGGCAAAGGAAAGCGCCGCGAAGGTGTAAGCTTCGCGGCGCGACATTCTAGCTGATGAGCTGGCCGAGCCCGGGAGCCGGGATTCGCCGGCCTTTCTCGGGTCGTTTGCCTATTGATTGGGCGTCAAACCATCTAGCCCATGACCGAAACGGTGGCCTCCTCATAGTGCTCGCCGCCCAGATTGCCGTCCGGGAAGATGCCGTGTGAGGCGATCCAGTTGCGGGCTTCCTGGTAGACCTCTTGCGTGTAGGGCTCGAACACCAGCCGCTCGCCGGGGCCCCAGCGGCGGGTATCCATGCGGGCGTGGTAACGCTCTGGGAATTCCTTCTTGTAGTAGTGCGTGTAGAGCTCCGGCCGCAGGTCGAGGTCGCGCTGGGCGCGCCGCAGCGCGCGATAGAACTTGCGCAGGTCTTCCGGGTCCGGCTCGCCGTGGATCATCATGCCGATCATGAAGGTGGCGTCGAGGATTTTGCGGTAGCCGAGCTGTTCGGCGAAATAATAAGGCCCGCTGAACAGATGCACCGCCGGCGCCGAGCCGTCGAGCAGCTTGTCCATGCGCGCAAACAGCATGCCGTCCGCGTAAGTAAGATTGATCTTATCCGGCGGGATGAATTGCTCGAGCGCCTGGATCGTGGCGTAGTGGCTGCCGGACTGATAGCCGACCGAGACCGGGACGCCGGCGAGATCCTCCGGGGTTTTGATCTTGGAATCGGGCTGCACGAAAATGCCGGCCGGCGAGACCGAGTAGACTTCGCTCGCCATGCGGCCGTGGCCTTTCGAGGCGGCGACGTTGATGGTCCAGTGGCAGGCGCAGGACACGTCGGCTTTGCGCCCCTGCTCGAACGACTGGAAGGCGCCGACCTTGTCGCCCTTGTCGTGGTGCTTGCCGTCGGTCGATTTGATCAGCTCGCGGAATTCGTAGTCGAGGCCTTCCTGAGTGAAATAGCCCTTGTCGTGGGCGATCCACTCCTGCAGGCGGAAGTGCGGTTCGATGATGAATTTGGCCATGCTTCTCTCCCTTATCTCTCTTTGTCAGCAGCAGGTTTGATCTTGCTGGGTCCGCCCGTGCTCGGCGACGCGCCTGGCGCGGATCATCTTGACGTGGTCGTCCATCAGCGCGCGCGCGGCTGCCGCGTCGCGCAACTCGATCAGATCGGCGAGCTTGCTGTGAATGTCGAGGATGTGCGCGGCGAGCTTCGCCGTCGCGGTGACGTTGCGGCGCGGCCAGGACACGTGCTCGAGCGATATCAGTTGCACCACCAGCACGCGATTGTGTGAGGCCTCCGCGACCGCCAGATGGAAATCGCGCGACAGCCGCGTGAACAGGTCGAGGTCGCCGATCGCGGCTTCCGCCTCGCGCAACAGCCGCCGCAGCTTGGCGATGTCGGCGGGTGTCGCGTTCTCGGCGGCGAGTTCGGCGCCCAGCGTTTCGATGGCGCGTTGCGCGTCCATGATCTCGGCCGCAGTCACGCCGGTGAGGTCGAGCTGCACCGCCAGCGCTTCGGCAAACAGCCGTGGATTGCCCTGCGCAATGCGGGCGCCGCCGCCTTTGCCCATGCGGATTTCGACGATGCCGAGCGCTTCCAGCGTGCGCAGCGCGTCGCGCGCGACGATGCGGCTGACCCCGAAGCGGGCGGCGAGATCCTTTTCGGTGCCGAGAAAATCGCCGGGCTTGAGCTTCTTGCCAAACAGCTGCTCGCGTACATCGGCGACGATTTGCGCCGACAGCGAGGAGGAGCGGCCGGCGAACATAATGCGCGCGGTCAGATCGCCGCTCATTTGCACCGGTTGCCGCGACGGCTGTGCCATGTCCCACGCCTCGGATTGAGCGCGGGATTATGGCGAAGCTTTTCGAATAGTAAAGATACTATCTTTACGATTTTGGTTTTAGGTGCAACTAGTTAGTGGCTCGCCGACCGCTCAATGTGCCGGAATTTGCGCCTCTTTGATCACGTTGCCCCAGGTCTGCGTCTCCTTCGTGATGAAGGCCTTGGCCTCGGCCGGGCTGCCGCCAGCCGCCTGCAGGGTCAGCTTGGCGAAATGATCCCGCAGCTCGGGCTCCTTTAGCACCTCGTTGATCGCGCTGTTGAGCTTGGTGACGATGGCCGGCGGCGTGCCGGGCGGCGCGCTGATGGCGTTCCAGGTGCCGGATTCGAAGTTCTTCACGCCGACTTCGTCGAGCGTCGGAACATTGGGCAGAGCTGCGATGCGCTGCTTGGTCGCCACCGCCAGAATGCGCGCCTTGCCGGCCTGGTGCAGGCGAATGGCGGAGGCGAGCTCCATGAAGATCATGTCGACATGGCCGGCGATGATGTCGTTGAGCGCCGGCGCGGTGCCTTTGTAAGGCACGTGCACCAGCTTGGTGCCGGTGACTTTCTCGAATAGCGCCGCGGTCAGATGCGACGTCGTGCCGATGCCCTGCGAAGCATAGTTGACCTTGCCCGGATTGGCCTTGCAGTAGGCGATGAATTCTTTGGCATCCTTGGCCGGGAAATCCGAACGCACCAGCAGGACGTTGGCGATCTTGGTCATGATCGCGACCGGCTCGAATTTGGTCGGATCGAAACTCATGTTTTTGTAGAGCAGTGGATTGACGGTGATCGGCGAGGGCTGCGACGCCAGCAGCGTGTAGCCGTCGGGATCCGATTTGAACACGAAGTCGGCGCCGATATTGCCGCCGGCGCCGGCGTGGTTCTCGATCACTACCGGCTGGCCGAGCTTCTTGCGCAAGCCTTCCGCCACCATGCGCGTGACGGTGTCGACCCCGCCGCCCGCCGGCACCGAGACCACGATCTTGATCGGACGGTTGGGATAGGTCGCCGCCGCGTTCTGCGCGGACGCGCTCGCGGTCAGCAGCATGAACGATGAAATCAACGTCAGAAAACCACGCATCTTGTCCTCCCCTTGGTCGCCCCGCTTTATATTATGCGACGCGCGCCAGCTTTTCCGCCGGCAGTTTGAGATTGAACAGCCGCATCGCATTGCCGCCCAGTATATTGCGCTTGCCCTGCTCGTTCAGGAACGGCAGGTCGTAGATCGTGCTCGGCAGGTCGAAATCCCAGTGCGGATAATCGGACGAATAAAGCAGTTGGCTGTCCGCCTTGATCATGCGGAAGGTCTGCTCCAGCGCGCCCATGTCGGTCATTTCCATCGGCTGCGAGGAGAAGAACATCTCGCGCATGTAGTCGCTCGGGCGCCGCTTGAGCGCCGGCGCTTCCGACGAGCGCATCATGTATTCGTTGTCGAGCCGCTGCATCATAAACGGCACCCAGGCGAGCCCGCTCTCGATCCACACCACCTTCAGCTTGGGAAAGCGCTCGGGCAGCCCGTTCACGATCCAGTTGGTGAGATGCACCATGTTGTAGAACACGAAGCCGATGGCATGCACGGAGATGAACTTGTTCATCATCTCCATCGACTGTTCGTTCCAGTTGTAGCCGGCGTGGAAGCCGAGCGGCAGGCCCATTTCCTCGAGCAGCGCGTAAGTGCGCATGTACGAGTTATGGTGCACCGGCCGGTGGCGCGCGCTGGTCACCATGAAGCCGGCGACGCCAGGCTTGTCGCCGAACTCCTTGACGATGCGATAGCAGGCGTCGGCGTCGTTGAACGGCAGATACAGTAGCGAACGCAACCGCGGTTCGTGCGCCAGCACGCGTTCGCACAGCCAGTGGTTATAGGCGCGCGCCAGCGCGACTTCGACCTCGACCTGCGGATGCAGACCGAGCGTCAGCATCGGCGTCGGAAACATCACCGCCACGTCGACGCCCATGGCATCCATCCAGCGCTTGGAGAGCGTGATGTCGCGGTGCTTGTCGCCTGAGGCCTTCTCCAGGCGGCGGATGGCGTAGCGCATCACGCGGCCGCCCATGTCCTGATAGCCGACGCCGCCCTGGAACACGCCGACATGGCGCATGCCGGTCTGGCTCGCACTTTGTGCCAGCTGCTGGATCACCGGGTCGTCCATGTATTCAAGGATTTCGTTGAGCGACTCCGACTCGTAGTGATGCGAGTCGACGTCCACGATCGGAAAATTCTTGTAGCCGCGTTCGGCCGCCTGCTGCTTCGCGTGCGCGAGCAGCTTCGAGGTATCGAATTCCTCGACCGCCATGCGGCGGAAATCGCTGAGCGGAAGGTCCATTACCTTTCCTCCGCTCGTCCCCGCGAAGGCGGGAACCCAGGAGCGACATTTATCGGAGCCCGTTGTTTGGCTCCGGATTCCCGCTTGCGCGGGAATGAGCGGGGCATGTTGCCCATTACGATCTCCCCGACCAGGTCTGCCACATGCCGAGTTCGAAGACTTGCAGATTGGCCGCCTTGAGCATGGCGGTGGCTGTGACCATCACCTCGGTGGCGGTCATCGGTGCATCGGCCGGAAAGGCGGGCAGGGCGCCTTCGGACTCGGTTGCGCGTTCCGCATAGAGCCGCACCGCTTTGGCCAGCATGGCCTGCACTTCGGCGTCGCTCGGCCGCGTCACGGCCTCAGCTTGCAACGACATAGATGTCCTCCCCGCGCTTCACCACCTTGAAGCATTTCAGCTTCAAGCTGCGGTCAGCCGCGCATTCGCCGGTCTTCAGATCGTATTCATAGCCGTGCCAGGGGCACACGAAGTGGATTTCATTGTCGGAAAACTTCTGTCCGACCCAGGTGCGGTCGGGTCCGAGCACGTCCTCGACCTTGTGCATGATGAGGCCCTCGCAGGCGGGGCCGCCCTGGTGGAGACATAGGTTTTCGTACGCATAGAACTCGCCCTGCCAATGGAAAACGCCGATCTCGCGCCCGCCATGGCTGACGATCCGGCGCTCCCCGTCGGGAAATTGCGCGACTTTGGACACGAAGACTTCCGGCATGGTTACGAGAACCCGGCTGAAACCGTCGCTAAAAGTATGGCACCGAACCGCTTGCGGCGGCAACGCCCCGCATCTGGCGCGGCCCGCCAGGATATGATCGATTAAGTGCAATCGCCGAGGGACACCGATGAAAATCGTCGATCTGTCGCACGTCATGAACGTGCACACGCCCGGCTGGGTCGGCTATGCCGGAAACAAGATGTATTACGCGCAGAATCTGCAGACGCAGATGATCGTGGCGCAGCGCATCGACACCGCGCTGCATGTCGGCACCCATTTCGACGGCGCCATGCATGCAACCGACAACCGCAACGGCGATATGGCCTCGCTGCCGCTCGATTATCTGGTGAACCGCGGCGTGGTGGTCGACATCTCCAAGCACATGCACGACTGGGCGGTGATCACGCCGCAGATCATCGAATCGGCCGGCGCCGACATCCGCGACGGCGACATCCTCATCCTGCATACCGGCTGGCACCGCCACTACGAGGGCCAGCCGCAGCAGGACCTGGTGAAGTACTTCTGCTACCACCCCGGGCCCAATCTCGACACGCTGCACTGGATGCTGAAGAAGAAGATCAAATGGTGGGCGATGGACACCGGCTCCTGCGACCACGCCATGAACACCTCGATCCGCCGCATGCGCCCCGATCTCGCCGACGAGTTCACGAAAGTGCACGGCAAGACGCCCGCCGAGTTCTTCGGCACTTTCGAATTCACCCACAAGAAGTCCGGCCGCAAGGTGCGGCAGGACATGTTCCCGTTCCACAGCTGGGCGTTCCAGGAAGGCCTGCTGCACGCCGAGAATCTCGGTGGCGATATCGAGCTGATGCTCGGCCAGCGCTGCCTGATCGGCGCCTTCCCCTGGCGCTACGAGGGGCTGGAAGGCTGCCCCTGCCGCATCGTTTGCTTCCTCGACACCGACGACAAGGTCGAAGCGGTCGGCGACGCGGCCAAGGCGATTTTGCGGAGCTGATCTCATGCCGCATATCACCGCGCGCGACGGCACGCGGCTTTATTATGAAGAAGCCGGGCAGGGTACGCCGGTCGTGTTCGTGCACGAATATGCCGGCGACTGGCGCAGCTTCGAGGCGCAGATGCGCCACTTTGCGCGGTTGCATCGCTGCGTCACCTACAGCCAGCGCGGCTATCCTCCCTCCGATGTGCCGAAAGAAGCGGCACGTTACGGCCAGGACATTGCGCGCGACGATGTGCTGGCGCTGATGGACGCGCTCAAGATCGACAAGGCGCACGTGGTCGGCCATTCCATGGGCGCCTACACCGCGCTGCATGTCGGCATTAATGCGCCGCAGCGCTGCATTTCCGTCGTGGCGGTCGGATGCGGCTGGGGCTCGACGCCCGACATCAAGCAGCGCGAGACGATGAAGGCGCTCGCCGCCGAAACCGGCAAGATGTTCGCCGAGGAGGGCATCAATGCGGCGGCGAAAAAATACGCCGACGCGCCGATGCGCCATGCGCAGAAGCACAAGGATCCGCGTGGCCATGCCGAATTCGCCCGCATGCTGGCCGAGCATTCAGCCGAGGGACATGCGCAAACCATGTTCAATCTCCAGCTCAAGCGGCCGACGCTGTGGGAGATGGAAGACAAGCTCAGACGCTTCGCGGTGCCGCTGCTAGTTATCGTCGGCGACGAGGACGACCCATGCATCGACGGCAGCGTGTTCCTCAAGCGCATCGTGCCGACCGCCGGCCTGTTGGTGATTCCGCGCTCGGGTCATAACATTCCCTCGGAGGAACCGGCGCATTTCAACGCGGCCTTGGCCGAACTGTTCGCCTCAGCCGAAGCTGGCCGCTGGCTGGCACACAAACCAAAAAACTGAATTGGGAGCATTGCGATGGACCTCAAGCTAAAAGGCAAGACGGCGCTGGTGACCGGTGGCTCGGAAGGCATCGGCAAGGGCATCGCGCTGGCGCTGGCGCGCGAAGGCGTCGACGTCGCCATCTGCGCGCGCCGCATGGGCCCGCTCGAAGCAACGGCCAACGAGATCGAAAAAGCGACCGGCCGCAAGGTTGTCGCTATTCCCGCCGATCTGCGGCAGGACAAAGATGCCAAGAATTTCGTCGAGCAGGGCGCCAAGGCGCTCGGCCGCGTCGACATAATGGTCAACAATGCAGGCTCGGCCGCCGGCGGCGTGATCGAGCATCTGAGCGAAGATGATTGGGAGAAGGGCCTGCAGCTCAAATTTATGGGCTACGTGCGCTGCCTGCGTTACGTGCTGCCACTCATGCGCAAGCAGGGCGGCGGGCGCGTGGTGAACCTGATCGGCAACGACGGCGTGAAGCCGTCTTACTGGGAAATCTGCCCGGGCGCCGCCAACGCGGCGGGGCAGAACCTGACACTGTCGCTCGCCGGGCAATACGGCAAGGACAAGATCAGCTTCGTCGCGGTCAATCCCGGCCCGGTGCGCACCGAACGCTGGGCCGGCCTGGTCGACGCCATGGCGCGCGACATGAAGATCCCACGCGCGGAGGCCGACAAACTGGCGCCCGCCTCGATCCCCATGGGCCGCATCGCAGAAGTAGAAGAGGTGGCGAACCTCGTCGTCATGCTGGCGTCGCCGCTGATGGAGATGGTCAACGGCACTATGATCGAGATCGACGGCGGTCAGGACAAGCCGCTGATGGACCGCTTCCGCGATCGGCCGCGCGGCTGAAACCGGCTGCAATCGACAACAACCGGTAGCTGCAATTCGGCCTTTCCCGGCGCAGGCGCGGCGGTGGAAGGGCGGGGAGAGGTGGGGCTTTCGCCCCGTGCCAATCCCGGTCATGATTTCTCACAGCGCGAGACCTTGCTGCGGGGGCGGCAGGACGGACAGGCGATGCGACGCGAGAAGCTGAAGGTGGTGGCCGCACCGGCCGAGCAGTCCGAACAATCACGCTATGTGCTCGACGATCAGGTCGGTTTCCTGATGCGCGTCGCCATGCAGCGCCACACCGCGATCTTCACCGCGCGCATGATCGAAGGCCTGACGCAGACCCAGTTCGCCGCGCTTGCCAAGCTCTATGAAGTGGGGCCGTGCTCGCAGAACCATCTCGGCCGGCTGATCTATCTCGACGCCGCCACCATCAAGGGCGTAGTCGACCGTCTCGGCGCGCGCGGCTTCGTCACCGCGCTCAACGATCCCACCGACCGCCGCCGCCGCGCGGTGGCGCTGACCGATCGCGGCCGCCAGGCCACCGCGGCCGCGATCAAGGTCGCGGCCGAAATCACCGCCGCCACGCTGAAGCCGCTCACCGCGGAAGAGCAACGGCAGGTGACGCGGCTGCTGAAAAAACTGAGCTGACCGGCGAATGATTTTTCAGTGCCCGGGCCTTCACCGGCCCGGGCATTTGCTATGCTGGAGTACCGTTCGGGGAGGACATGCCGGTGTTCAAAGTAGGCGAAGCCACCATTACGCGCGTCGAAGAGACCAATCTGCCGAGCTATCCGTTGCGCGACATTTTTTCGGAATTCACCGATGCGCACATGGCCGAGCACAAGCATTGGCTGGCGCCGCATCATTACGAGGCCGAGACCGGCCGCATCCGCCTCTCAGTGCATAGCTGGCTGTTGAAGGTCGGCGGCAAGACCATCCTGATCGATAGCTGCTGCGGCAACAATAAGGTCAAGCCCGGCCGGCCGTTCTGGCACATGCTCAACGAGCCTTATCTCGAGCGGCTCGCCGCCGCCGGCGCCAAGCCGGAAGAGATCGACATGGTGATGTGCACGCATCTGCATCACGATCACGTCGGCTGGAACACGCGGCAGAAGGACGGCAAATGGGTGCCGACCTTCCCCAACGCGCGCTACGTGTTTTCCAAGCCGGACGTCGATTACTTCACCAGGATCGATGCCGATCCGAAGGAAGGCCCGGCCGAGCTCGGCACCTTCCGCGAATGCGTGGTGCCGATCCTGGAATACGGCAAGGCCGATCTGGTGAGCGGCGGGCCTTACCGGCTCAACGATTTCATCGAGATCGATTCGGCGCCCGGTCATTCGCCGGGGCATGTGTTCTTCAAGCTCGAGAGCAAGGGCCAGCGCGCCGCCTTCATCGGTGACGTCTGGCATCATCTGTTGCAGGTCTATTACCCGGATTGGAATTTCCCGAAGAACTCAGACGCGGCGCAGGCGCGTGTCAGCCGCCGCAAGGTGCTCGATTATTGTGCATCGAGCGGCGCGCTGGTGTTCCCTGGCCATGTCGGCTTGCCGTTTGCCGGCTATGTCGAAGGGGGCAAGGGCGGATTTAAGGCGAAGTTCGATGCGAAAGCGGGGCGAACCTGATCGCGCGCTGTCACAACTGATTCACAGAACCGTCACGGAAATACTTCATCTCGACGTCGTGCCGGAATCCAAATCGAAAAAATCTCGCCGCGCCAGCGAATTAACTGGCGCGAATTAAACGAATCAGCGCAAATAAATTTGATCAACAGATCAAGAGGCCGTCCCAAGCGCAACACAATCTGGAGAGCGCGCACCCATGATTCAGGCAACATCGAGTCAGGTTGGGTACCCGCGTATCATCGTTGTCGGCAATGAAAAAGGCGGATCGGGCAAATCCACACTGGCGATCCATATCGCTATCGCCCTGCTGAAAGCGGGCGAAAGCGTCGCCACCATCGACCTGGACTCCCGGCAGAAGAGCTTCACCCATTACATCGAGAGCAGGCGCAGTTGGGCCGAGCGGGTCGGCCGCGATCTCGGTATCCCTACGCACATCTGCCTCGACGGCAACCTCGACAGCGCGAATGCCGATGAGCGCGCGGCGCGCTGCAAGGCGTTGACCGAGACGGTCGCCGATCTGGCGCAGAGCCGCAACTATATCGTGATCGACACCCCCGGCCAGGACAATTTCCTGGTGCGGCTGGTTCATGCGATGGCCGACACTCTGGTCACACCGTTGAACGACAGCTTCGTCGACTTCGATGTCTTGGGCAGCGTCGATCCCACCAGTTTCGCCGTCACAGGCACCAGCCATTACGCGCAACTGGTCGAAGAGGCTCGTTCGCAACGCCAGCTTCTCGAGAACACGGCCACCGACTGGATCGTGCTGCGCAACCGGCTTTCGACCTTCGGTTCGTCGCGCAACAAGCGCCTGGTCGGCGAGGGCCTGCAAGAGCTCTCGCAACGGCTGAATTTCCGCTACGTCGACGGCCTCGCCGAACGCGTCATCTTCCGCGAGTTCTACCCGCGCGGACTGACCGCGGTCGACGATCTCGACGAGATCACGCTCGGTACGCGGCCGACCATGTCGCACGCCACGGCGCGGCTCGAGATGGAGAACCTGCTCAGCGCAATATTGCTCGGCGCGCGCGGGCAATGTGGCGATATGGCGGCCGAGAATCGCGACGCCGCCTAGGCGAATCGCTCGGAGTATCGGGCCGGATTAGCCGGCCGCCATCAGCGCCTTCAGCCGCTGTGGCGTGACCGGCAACTGCGTCACCGCGCCCGGGCGGCCAAGCGCGTCGTCGATCGCCGATGCAATCGCGGCACCCACGGGCGTGATGCCGCCTTCGCCGGCGCCCTTGAAGCCGTAGGTGTTGAGCGGCGAGGGCGCATCCTCGCTGACAATCACCTCGACGTGCGGCATCTCGCGCGCAGTCGGCATCAGGTAGTCGGCAAAGGTGACCGACAGCGGCTCGCCGGTGTCGCTATAGAGAAACTCCTCGTAGAGCGCGCCGCCCAGCCCCTGCGCCATGCCGCCCACGATCTGGCCTTCCACCAGCATCGGGTTGACCGCGCGGCCGATATCGAAGGCGACCAGATAGCGCTCGATGGTCACGCCTCCGGTCTCGGCGTCGAGTTTGAGTTGCACCACATGGGCGCCATAGGGGTAGACCATCTGGCTCGACTTGAATTCCGCTTCGGCGCTCAGACCCTCCGGCCGCGCCGCCAGCGCGCCGAGCCGCATTGACGGGCCGGGCGTGCCGGTTCGCACGATCTCGCCGTCGACGATGTCGAGCGTGGCGGCCGCGGTCTGCATCAGTTCGGCGGCAGCTTCGAGCGCTTGCTCGCGCAATTTCGCCGCCGCCATGCGGGTTGCCTCGCCGCACATCACCGTGACGCGCGAGGCAAAGGCGCCCATGCCCTTGTCGATGCGGTCGGTCTGGCCGTGCACGACCGTGATGCGCGTGTAGGCGACGCCCAGCGTTTCGGCGGCGATCTGCGCAATCGCGGTTTCCACGCCTTGCCCGATCGAGGCAACGCCGGTGATCACTTCGACCGCCCCGCCCGGCGCCACCGTGATGCGCACTTTATCGAACGGACCAAGCCCGCTCTTTTCGACGAACATGGCAAAGCCGCAGCCGGTCTTTTCGCCCGCGGCGCGCCTCCGCGCCAGCGCAGTCTGCATCGCCGGCCAGCCAGCCGCGGCGAGCAGGCGGTCCATCAATTTCGCGTAGTCGCCGGAGTCGTAGATGATGTCGGTGCCGAGCGTGCCGAAACCCAAGCTGTATGGCATTGCGCTTTGGTCGATCAAATTGCGGCGGCGGACTTCAATGGCGTCGATGCCGGTCTTAGCCGCAATGGCATCGATCAGGCGCTCGCGCACGAATGTGGTCTCGTAGCGGCCGGGCGAGCGGTAGGTGCCGCATGGCGTCTTGTTGGTCAGCCGGATGTGGCCGCGCGCGCGATAGGCCGGCACGCGGTAGGGCCCCGGCAGCATGGCGGCGGCGAGATCGGGCACGGTCGCCGCATGCGTGCGCATATAGGCGCCGTTGTCGTGGAAGAACTCGTTGTCGATGCCGAGGATGCGGCCGTCTTTGTCGATCGCCGCCTTGATTTTGTGGCGCTGCTGGCGCGAGTGATTGGCGGCGATCAGGTGCTCGCGCCGGTCCTCGATCCATTTTATCGGCCTGCGGAATTTGAGCGCGGCGGCGCAGACCAGCACGTCTTCCGGATACATTTCGCCGCGGATGCCGAAACCGCCGCCGACATGGCCTTCGTAGAGTTGAACCTTGTCGGTTGGCCGCCCCAACATCAGCGCGAGGCGGTCGCGATTCCAATGCGGCACCTTGGCGGCGCCGTGCATTTTCAGCACGTCGCGCGCCTCATCATAACGCGCGATGGCGCCGCGCGTCTCCAGCGGCACGCCGCTATGCCGGCCGATCGTGAGATCGAGTTCGACGATTGTGCGCGCGGCGCGGAAAGCCGCATCGATATCGCCCGATTTTTTCTCGATCACCGTCGGCTCGGTGTTGCGCTCCGTGTCGAACGGCCCCGGCGCAGCCGCGGCATCGAGAATAACGGGCAGCGGCTCGATATCGAGCGCGACCAGGTCGGCGGCGTCCTCGGCGATGTATTGATCTGCGGCGAACACGGCGGCGACCGGCTCGCCGACATAGCGCACGACGTGTTCCGCCAATGCCGACTGGCGGTAGGGCTCCAAAGCGGTGAGCCCGGTGAGCCGAAAACCGATGGGCGGAATATGCGCCACGTCGGCAAAGGTCCACAGCGCATGTACGCCCGGCAGCGCGCGCGCGGCGGTCGCATCGATCGACTTGATCTTGCCGTGTGCGACCGGTGAGCGGACGACGCGCATATGCCACTGGCCGGGGAAGTTGACGTCGGCGGCAAAGCGCCCTTGGCCCAGCAGGAAAGGGCGGTCCTCGAGACGCGGGACGGAGCGGCCGACGAACTTGCCCGGCGCCGTCATTGGCCGCTCATCTTCTTCGCCGCCGCGCGCACGGCCTTGATGATATTGTGGTAGCCGGTGCAGCGACACAAGTTCGACGACAGCACGTCAAGCAAGTCGGCGTCCCCGATATTGGGTTCGCGTTCGAGCACGCCGACCGCCAGCATCAAGAAGCCGGGCGTGCAGAAGCCGCATTGCAGGCCGTGGTGGTCCATGAAGGCCTGCTGCATCGGATGCAGCGTGTCGCCGTCGGCCAAGCCCTCGACCGTGCGGATTTTTTTGCCGGCTGCCTGAACCGCGAACATGAGGCATGAGCGCACCGGCTCGCCGTCGAGCAATACGGTGCAGGCGCCGCAGACACCGTGCTCGCAGCCGATATGGGTGCCGGTCTGCCCGCAATCCTCGCGGATGGCGTCGGCGAGCGTCTTGCGCGGCTCGACGCTGACGGTGTGATCGCAGCCGTTAATGTGAAGCGTGATGCTGTTCTTCGCGCTCATGCGGCCCGTTCCTTGCCGCGCAGCAGGGCCCGGATGCGCTGGGGCGTCGCCGGCATTTCGTCGATCTCGACGCCGAACGGCGTGAGCGCGTCGTTGATGGCGTTGATCACCGCGGCCGGCGCACCGATGGTGCCGCCTTCGCCCAAGCCTTTGGCCTTGGTGATCGAATTCACGCTTGGCGTTTCCAGATGATGCAGCTCGACCGGCGGAATCTCGTGCGCGGTCGGCGGCAGATAATCGGCAAGCGTGGCGGTGAGGATCGCGCCGCTCTCGTCGTAAACGATCTCCTCCAGCAGCGCGTTGCCGATGCCCTGCGCAACGCCACCATGCACCTGGCCGTCGGCGATCATCGGGTTGATGATGCGGCCGGCGTCTTCCGCCACCAGATAGCGCTCGACGGTGACCTTGCCGGTTTCTGCGTCCACCTCGACGATGGCCACGTGGCAGGCGTTGGAGAACGTGCCGGGCGGATCGTAATGGCCGGTTTCGCTGATGCCGGGATCGATGTCGCCTTTGAAACGGTGCGTCTGCGTATAGGCCTCGCGGGCCATCGCCGCGATGGCAACCGTGCGGTCTGTGCCGGCGACCTTCGCGAAGCCGTCCTCCAGCACGATGTCGCTTTCCGCCGCTTCCAGCATCGTGCTGGCGATCTTGATCAGCTTGGCGCGCACTTTTCTTGCCGCAATCAAAGTTGCTCCGCCGGAAATGACCAACGACCTGCTGGCAAAAGTGCCCCAGCCGTAAGGCGCGAGGTCGGTGTCGCTGTGCACGACCTTGATCATGTCGGGCGGCACGGCGATCTCGTCGGCGATGATCTGTGCCAGCGTGGTGCGCAGGCCCTGCCCATGCGGCGAGGAGCCGATGCGCGCCTCGACGAAACCGGAGGGATCGACCGACACGATCACCGTCTCCCAGCCCGGCGTGATCGCCATGCCGCGCGCGGCGAAAGCCGGGCTGCCATAGCCGGTGCGCTCGCAGAAGGTCGAAAAGCCGATGCCGAGATGGCGGCCCTTGGCGCGCGCCTTCTGCTGACGCTTGCGGAAGGCCGGCACGTCGATGGCCGCTACCGCCATTTCCAGCGTCTGTTTGTAGCTCGCCTCGTCGTATTCGAGTCCCATCGCGGTCTTGTAGGGAAATTTGTCGATCAAGTTGCGCCTGCGGATCTCGATCGGGTCGAGGCCGAGCGCGGCGGCGGCCTTGTCCATCGAGCGTTCCAACGTGAAGGTGATCACCGGCCGCGACACGCCGCGATAAGGCGCCATCGGGCAGGTGTTGGTCAGCACGCCGCGCGCGCGGCATTGATAGTGCTTCACGTCGTACGGGCCGGGCATCTCGGCCATCGCCATCAGCGGCTCGACCCCGCAGGTCGTGGGGAAGCAGGAATAGGCGCCGACATTGGCGGCGATGTCGGCGCGCAGCGCCAGCAGCTTGCCGTCTTTATCGAAGGCGCCTTCCAGCGTGATGGTCTGGTCGCGCGAATGGAATCCGGCGATGAGATTCTCGCGCCGGTCTTCGATCCAGGCGAACGAGCTCCTGTATTTGCGTGCCAGCCACACCAGCACGACATATTCGGCGGCGAGCGACATTTTCTGCCCGAAGCCGCCGCCGACGTCGGGCGCGATCACGCGCAGATCGGATTCGGGGAAGCCGAGCACGTCGGCGATGGCCGTGCGCGTCAGGTGCGGCATCTGCGTCGTGCAGGTCAGCGTGACGCGGCCGGTGGACGCGTCAAAAGCCGCATGGCCGGCGCGCACCTCCATTGGCGTCGCGTTCTGACGATGCGAGCGCGCTTCGACCTTGACGATCTTATGCGCGCCTTTCCAGGCGGCGTCGAAACCCTCGGTCTTGAACTGGCCTTCGAGAATGACGTTGCCGGGCGCAGCCGTGTGCACCTGCGCCGCGCCGGCTTCGAGGGCCGCGCGCGCGTCGACCACCGGCGTGGTCTCGGCGATGTCGAGCGCGACCTGATCGGCGATGTCCTCGGCTTCGCCGGCGCTTGCCGCCACGACCGCGGCCACCGGCTCACCGACGAAGCGGACGGAGCCGTCGGTCAACACGTGCTGCGCCACCGGCCTGTAGGCAAACTTGTACAGCATCGGCAAAATGGGCTTCACGGTTTTCAGATCGGCGGCGGTGATCACCGTCGCGCCCTGCGGCGTATCGATCTTGCGGATTTTCCCCGCCGCCACCGCGCTGCGCACGAAGCGCACGTAATGCGCGGCGGGAAGATCGGCGGTGAAACGGCCTTGCCCTTGCACCAGCGTCGGATCCTCCAGCCGGCGAATGGCGCGGCCGACCCAGGTCATGCCGGCGCCGCGCGTGCCGTGCGCGCTCATTGGGTGACCATCTCTAACGCGCGGCGCACGACCGCGCGCACCAGATCGCGTCGGTACTCGCCACTGGTTTGATGATCTTCCAGCGGCGCGATCGCTTTGGCCGCTGTTTCGGCGGCGGCGCGGAAGACTTTGTCGCCGGGCGCCTGACCGTTGAGCGCAGCTTGCGCTTGCGCGATGCGGCGCGGGAACGTCTCGGCGCCGCCGACGCCGACGCGCGCGTCGATAATCTTGCCGCCTTGCAGTCGATAACAAACGAGCGCCGCCGCCATGGCGAAATCGCCGGCGCGCCGGTTGAACTCATTGAAGCCGAATTTGGTGTCCGCCGCCGGAACCGGCAGCCGCACTTCGGCCAGCAGTTCGTCTTCCGCCAGCGCGGTCGTCATGATGCCGGCAAAGAAGTCCTTCGCCGCGATCAGCCGCTCGCCGCGCGTGCTCTTCGCCACTATCGTCGCGTCGAGCGTCGCCGCCACCAGACACCACTCCGATGCCGGGTCGGCGTGCGCGAGGCTGCCGCAGAATGTGCCGCGCGTGCGGATCGGATAATGCGCGATGTGCCGCGCGACATGCGACAGCATTGCACCGAGTGGCCCGTCCACGACCGGTTTGTGAAACGCCGCATGCCGCACGCACGCGCCGATCAACAGCGTCTTGCCGTCGCTGGCGATGCGGCCGAGTTCTTCGATCTCATTGATGTCGACGAGATGCGCGGGCTTTGCCAGCCGGAACGCCATGATCGGGACCAGGCTCTGGCCGCCGGCCAGCACGCGGCCGTCCTTGCCCGCCACCTCGCCCAGAATCTTTACCGCCTCGGCGACCGTTCGCGGCACATGACGGGTGAACGGCGCGGGCTTCATGCGGCAAAACGCTCGCTAACGCTGATTATTTGCACACAAACGATATCCCCCGGCCCCGGCTTGTCAAACGGCCATGAACCTTCGCGCGGCCGGCCGCGACCCATGGTTATCGCAAGCAAAGTCCAACCCAGGGAGAATAGCCATGTCGCGCAAGTCCATCATCAGCTTCATCGCCGTCGGCGTGCTTGCCGCGGCGACCCTCGCCTCCGCACCCGCCAGCGCCCATAAGAACGGCAACGGTAAGGGTCCTGGCGGCAAAGGCCCAGGCAATCATTGGGTCTGGAAGCATCACGACCGCTACGTTCACTTCCACGACCGCATCTATGTGCGCCCGGTCTCCTACACGGTGCGTGAATCCACCCCCGGCCCGTGCACCTGCCTGACCAAGAACTACACGCCGGACGGCCGCGTGGTGTTCCAGGATCTGTGCACCAAGGAAATGGCGAGCGCGCCGGTCGACGGCTCGTCCGACCAGACCCAGAACGAGCAGGGCCCGGCCAATTTCGCAGGCCAGACCTACCAGGATTACCTGAAGGCCAACCCGCAGGCCGCGCAGACGCAGAAGAACTGATCCGCGCAGCCGACACGAAGAAGCCGCCCGATGAGGGCGGCTTCTTCATTTCAGGAAATCGTCGAGCGCGCCGGTCTCTTTCTTCTCACCGTCGAAATCCTCGGCGATGCGCTCGTAAAGCCGCGCGGCGGCGTTGAGCATCGCGTGCTCGGGATGATCCTCGCCGACGAAGGCCGCGATCTCGTCGAGCTCGGCCACCCAGCGGTAAGCTTTGCCGTACATGTCCGGCATTTGCCGCGTGAGATAGCCGAGCAGGTCCGGCCGGCTTTCGGCCAACTCGGCGCGCAACGCGGCCGCCGCGCCTTCTCGCGTCGCCGCTAGCATCATCGAGGCGCCAAGAGCCGTGAAGCCTTTGGTGATGCCGGCATAGGACATCTTCAGCGCCGACGCGGCGGTGAGCGGTCCCCGCAGCACGCGCACGATCAGGCCGTGCTCGTTGAGCACTGTAAGCTCGCCGGCATGCGGCCCCGATGCATAGATTTTGGTGTTGGTGGATCCGGGCTTCGGCGGCGGCCCGATGATGCCGGCGCCGACGAACGGGGCGCCGGTCGCCGCGACCACCTCGGCGATTTGCAGCATCGTCTTCGGACTGACCGCGTTGCATTCGACATAGGTCGGCTTCTTGTTGGCGGCGGTGAGCACCGGCGCCAAACGCTTGGCGAGCGCCAGCGCGTCGCCCGGCGGCACGATCGACAGCAGGAAATCGGCATCCATCAGCGCGCGGTCCTCGACTGCGCGCATGCCGGCCTCGCGCGCGCGCTTTTCACTTGCCGCACTGCGGTCGGCGAGCGAAGTAAGCACGGTAACGCCGTTTCCCGTCAGGCGTTTGCCGACACCGGCGCCCATGTTGCCCGGCGCGATGATGGCTACTGTCAGGGTCATTGGAACTATCTTTCCGTCCGTTCGGCTACAGGAATGCGATACACTGCAAAAAGGCCGCGCTTCCGGCAACCGGCCACGGAAACGGACTTTTGGGCGATGGACGTTTCCCAGCCCTTGCCGGTAGATTAGGCCATCTGAAAGGCAAGTGGGCCGCAAACGGCCTCTGGGGAGGAACACATGCGTAAGACTCTGTTGGTTGCGGGCGCCGCTTTGCTGCTCGCAGCGGGCCCGGCCATGAATCCGGCATTGGCCCAGCAAAAATCCATAAAGATCGGCTTCGTCTCGACCTTCAGCGGCCCGGTCGCCGTGATCGGCAACAATATGCGTGACTCGTTCGAGCTCGCACTCGACCATATGGGCCGCAAGATGGGCGGCCTGCCGGTCGAAGTCATCTACGAAGACGACGGCTTTAAGCCGGAGGTCGGTCTGCAGAAGACGCAGAAACTGATCGATTCCGACCACGTCGATTTCCTCGCCGGCTATATCTGGTCGAACGTGCTTCTCGCTTCGGTCAAACCGGCCTTCGATTCCAAGACCTTCCTGATCAGCGCCAATGCCGGCCCCTCGCAAATTGCCGGCGCCGGCTGCTCGCCTTATTTTTTCTCGACCTCCTGGCAGAACGATCAGACGCCGCAGGCGATGGGCCACTACATGAACCAGAAGGGCGTAAAGACGGTGTTCCTGATCGGGCCGAATTACGCCGCCGGCAAGGACATGTTGTCGGGAGTCGCCGCCACCTTCAAAGGCAAGGTCGTCGGCGAGGAGCTGACCACTTGGCCGACGCAACTCGATTTCTCGGCCGAGCTTGCCAAGGCCAAAGCCGCCAACCCGGAAGCAATCTTCGTATTCTATCCCGGCAAGGCCGGCGTGCAGTTCTTGAGCCAGTACGCGCAGGCCGGGCTCAAGGGCAAGATTCCGCTCTACACCGCGTTCACTATCGACGAATTGTCGCTGCCGTTGCAGAAGGATCTCGCGGTCGGCGTGCCCGGCGCGCAGGAATGGGTCAACGACCTGCCGAACGCGGCCAACAAGATGTTCGTCGCCGACTTCGAGAAGAAATATCCCGGCAAGAAGCCGTCGTTCTACGGCGCGCAAAGCTACGATGCCGCCAACCTGATCGCCTCGGCGGTTAACGCCTTGCATGGCAACCTGTCCGACAAGGCGGCGGTGGAGGCGGCGCTGAAGAAGGCCGATTTCAAATCGGTGCGCGGCGACTTCAAGTTCGGCAACAACCACTTCCCGATCCAGGCCTTCTATCTGCAGGATGTGGTCAAGCAGGGCAATGACTACGTGCTCAAGACCGTCGCCACCATCGTCAAGGACAACGAGGATTTGTTTCATTCCCAGTGCCCGATGAAATGATCTTGGGCTGACACGATAAGGACGGCAGGGCGCCCTGGCGCTTCTGCCGTTCTGTTTTGTGGGAATATTCCGACTCGTGTCCCCGGCGCCGCACGCATCCGGGACACGTGGACTTCTGAGCCATGACCCTCTTCATCGAGCAATGCCTGAACGGATTGCAGTTCGGCCTGCTGCTATTCCTGCTGGCGGCGGGCCTGACGCTCGTGTTCGGCATCATGGACCTCGTCAATCTGGCGCACGGCTCGCTCTATATGATCGGCGCCTATTTCGCCGCCACCTTTGCGGCCTGGACCGGCAGCTTCGTGCTCGGCGCGCTGCTAGCGCTGGTCGCAACGCTCATTGTCGGCATGGCGGTGGAAGTGATCGTGATGCGCCGGCTGTACGGGCGCGACCACCTAGACCACGTGCTTGGCACCTTTGGGCTCATTCTGTTTTTCGATGAAGCGGTGCGGCTGATTTGGGGGCCCGAAGGCCTCTCGCTGCCGCTGCCGTCCTGGCTCAATACCGCGATCACGATCCTGCCGGGCTTTGATTATTCCGCCTACAAGTTTTCGATCATCGTTGTCTCGCTCGTCGTCGCCGGGTTCCTCTACGTGCTCGTGATGCGCACGCGCGTGGGCATGCTGATCCGCGCCGGCGCTTCCAATCGCGAGATGGTCGGCGCCCTCGGCGTCAACATCAAGCTGCTCTACACGCTGGTGTTCGGGCTGGGCGCCGCGCTCGCGGGGCTTGCAGGACTGATGCAGGCGCCGATTCTCACCGTGCAGATCGGCATGGGCGAGAACATCCTCATTCTCGCCTTCGTCATCACCGTGATCGGCGGCATCGGCTCGATCCGCGGCGCGCTGGTGGCGGCGCTGCTCGTCGGCTTCATCGATACGCTCGGCCGCTCCTATCTACCCGACTTCCTGCGCATGATGTTCAGCAAGGAGGTGGCGGCAACCGCTGCGCCGGCGCTCTCCTCCATGCTGATCTATCTGCTGATGGCGATCGTGTTGGTGGTCAAGCCGGAGGGCTTGTTCTCGGCGGCCGGCAAATGAGCGGCGCGTTCACGCCGCGCAATATCGTTGCCGCGCTGCTGTTCGCGGCGTTGTTGCTGTTGCCGCTTTACGCGCACTTCGCCAACGACCGCTTTCTGCTCACGCTGTTCACCCGCATTATCATTTTGGCGATGGCGGCGGTCAGCCTCAATCTGATCCTCGGCTTCGGCGGCATGATGAGCTTCGGCCACGCCGCCTATCTCGGCATCGGCGGCTATGCGGTCGGCATCCTGGCCTTCGAGGGTGTGCCTTCGGGCTTTGTGCAGTGGCCGGTGGCGCTCGCCGCGTCCGCATTATTTGCGCTGGTGATCGGCGCGCTCTCGCTGCGCACGCGTGGGGTCTATTTCATCATGATCACCTTGGCCTTCGCGCAGATGGCTTATTACATCATCGCCGGCCTGGCGCGCTACGGCGGCGACGACGGCTTGACGATCCAGAAGCGCAGCCAGTTCTTCGCTCCGATCAACCTCACCGACAAAGTGCAGTTCTATTACCTCTGCCTCGCGCTGCTGCTTGGCGCGCTCTATCTGGCATGGCGGCTGGTCAATTCGCGTTTCGGCCTGGCGATCCAGGGTGCGCGCTCGAACGACACGCGCATGCGCGCCATCGGCTTTCCGACCTACCGCTACAAGCTTGTCTGCTTCGTCATCGCCGGCACGCTGTGCGGGCTTGCCGGCGCGCTGCTCGCCAACCACACGGACTTCGTCAGTCCGGCGATGATGTATTGGACGCGCTCCGGCGACCTCATAATCATGGTGGTGCTCGGCGGCATGGGCTCGGTGATCGGGCCAGTATTCGGCGCGGTCGCGCTGCTGGTGCTGGAGGAGACGCTCTCCGGCATTACCGAATATTGGCAGATCATCTTGGGGCCGCTCTTGCTGCTGGTGGTGCTGTTCGCGCGCGGCGGCATTGACGGCCTGCTCGGCAAGGTGCGCCATGGCTGACGCTCTGCTGCAGGTCGAGAGCCTCGCCAAGCGCTTCGGCGGCATCGTCGCCACCGACGACGTCGCGCTCAGCATCGCGGCTGGCGAACTGCACGCGGTGATCGGACCGAACGGCGCCGGCAAGACTACGCTGATCGCGCAACTCTCCGGCCAATTGGCGCCGGACGCCGGGCGCATCCGCTTCGCCGGCCATGACATCTCCGCGCTGCCGATGTACCGGCGCAGCCACCTCGGCCTCGCGCGCTCGTTCCAGATCACCTCGCTGTGTCTCGATCTCAGCGTGCTCGACAATGTCGCGCTTGCGGTGCAGGCGCATGCCGGCCATTCCTTTAGATTCTGGCGCAATGCGCGCGGCGAAACGGAATTGCGCCAGCCGGCGCGCTCGGCGCTGGCCCGCGTCGGCTTAAGCGCGCGCGAGCATTTGCCGGCATCGGCCCTAAGCCACGGCGAGCACCGGCAATTGGAACTGGCCATGGCATTGGCTGGTAATCCGCGCATGCTGCTGCTCGACGAGCCGATGGCAGGGCTGGGACCGGAAGAATCCGCCCGCATGGTCGGCATGCTGCGTGAGCTCAAGAAGGAGCTCACCATCCTGCTGGTCGAGCACGACATGGAGGCGGTGTTCGCGCTCGCCGACCGCATCACCGTGCTGGTCTACGGCCGGGTCATCGCCTCGGGCGCGCCGGACGAGATCCGCGCCAATGCCCAAGTGCGCGACGCCTACCTCGGCGAGGCGGAGGCCGCTCATGGTTGAGCCAATGGCCGAGCCCGTGCTCGCGGTCGACAACATCGAGACCTGCTACGGCCTCTCGCAGGTGCTGTTCGGCGTGTCGCTGTCGATCGCGCCGGGCGAGATGGTGACGCTGATGGGCCGCAACGGCATGGGCAAGACCACCACCGTGCGCTCGATTATGGGGCTGACGCGGTCGCGCGCCGGCCGCATTCGCTTCGACGGCCACGACATCCAGGCGCTGCCGCCGTACCGCGTCGCCAAGCTCGGCATCGGCCTGGTGCCGGAGGGGCGGCAGATTTTCCCGAACCTGACCGTGCGCGAGAACCTGCTGGCGACTTCCGTGGCGCGCGCCGGCGCGCAATGGACGCTTGACGCGGTCTACGATCTGTTCCCGCGGCTGGCCGAGCGCGCCGACAGCATGGGCAACCAGCTCTCCGGCGGCGAGCAGCAGATGCTGGCGATCGGCCGCGCACTGACGACCAATCCGCGACTGCTGATTTTGGACGAGGCGACCGAAGGCCTGGCGCCGCTGATCCGCACCGAAATCTGGCGCTGTCTCGTGCGCCTGAAGGAGTCGGGGCTCGCCATTCTGGTGATCGACAAGAATGTCAGCGCGCTGCTGCGGGTCGCCGACCGGCATTTCCTGATCGAGCGCGGCCGCGTGGTGTGGTCGGGCGTGTCCACCGCGCTCGCCGCCGCGCCGGACATTCAACACCGCTATTTAGGCGTCTGACTATTCCGCCGGTTGAATGCTGGGCGCCGGCGGGCGCGGGCGTCGGCGCACAAACGTCGGCATGGCGCCGCCCCATTTGCGGTGCAGCCGGTCGAGCAGCAGATAGATCACCGGCGTGGTGTAGAGCGTGAGCACCTGCGACACCAGCAGGCCGCCGATGATGGTGATGCCGAGCGGGCGGCGCAATTCCGAGCCCGGCCCGCTGGCGATCACCAGCGGCAGCGCGCCCAGCATGGCGGCGAGCGTGGTCATCAGGATCGGGCGGAAGCGTTCCATGCAGGCTTCGTGGATCGCCTGCTGCGGCGGCAGCCCGCGCTTGCGTTCGCCCTCGAGCGCAAAGTCCACCATCATGATGCCGTTCTTCTTCACGATGCCGATCAGGAGAATAATGCCGATGAACGCGATCACCGTCAGATCGGCGCCGAACAGATTGAGCGCCAGCAGCGCGCCAAGCCCCGCCGACGGCAGCGTCGAGATGATGGTGAGCGGGTGCGCCAGGCTCTCGTACAGCACGCCGAGCACGATGTAGACCGCGATCAGCGCCGCTATCAGCAGGACCGGCTCTGCGCCGGCGTTCTGCTGGTAGGTCTGCACATCACCGGCGAAATCGGTGTGGATCGTGTCGGGGATATGCAGTTCGCCCACCGCCTCGCCGATCGCGGCGGTGCCTGCCTCGATCATGGTTCCCGGAGCCAGGTTGTAGGTGATAGTGACGGAGGGGAACTGACCCTGATGGTTCACCACCAGTGGTGCCAAGCCGCGCTCGACATGCGCCACCGCCGACAGCGGCACCTGCGTGTTGCCGCGGCCGGCGGCGTAGATCTTGCTGAGGTCGTTCGGATCGCGCTGGTCCTTTTGCGCGACCTCCATGATGACGTGATATTGGTTGCGCGGGCCATATATGGTAGAAATTTGCCGCTGCGAGAAGGCGTCATTGAGCGCGCTGTCGATGTCCTGAATGCGCACGCCGAAGCGTGCGGCGGCCGGACGGTCGATCACGACGTTGGCCTGCAAGCCGCCCTGGTCGCGGTCGGTGGTGACGTCGACGATGCCCGGCAATTGCTTCACGCGTTCGAGTACGCGCGGCACCCAGGTCTGCAAGGCATCGGTGTCGGAACTCCACAGCGTGAGCTGATATTGCGAGCTGCTCTGGCGGCCGCCGGCGCGCACGTCGCCGGCCGGCACCATGAACACGCGGATGCCGGGGATGTGATTGAGGCGCGCGCGCAGCCGCGCCACCACCGCCTGAATGGGGATGCCGCCGCGCTTATTGATCGGCTTCAGGCTGATGAACATGCGGCCATGATTGACGGATGCATTGAAATATGAGGCGCCGACCGAGGAGCCCAAACCCTGCACCGCCGGGTCGGCCAGCACGATGTCCATGGCCTTGAGTTGCAACGCCTTCATGGCGTCGAAAGAAATCTCGGGGGAGGCTTCGGTGGAGCCGAAGACCAGGCCGGTGTCGTCCTGCGGGAAATAGCCTTTGGGCGTGCGGATAAACAGCCCGACGGTAAGCGCGATGGTGGCGAGGAACACGAGCAGCGTCAGCGCGCGGTGTTCGAGCACGACGCTCAGCGTGCGGTCGTAGAAACGCACCATGCGCGACACCGCGCCATGCATCGCGCGGTCGAGCCAGGTGGCGTTCGGGCTTGGCGGCTTGCGCACGAAATAGGCGCAGATCATCGGCGTCACCGACAGCGACACCGCGGTCGACACGACGATCGCAAACGCGAGCGTCACCGAGAATTCGCGGAACAGGCGGCCGACAATGCCGCCCATCAGCAGCAAGGGGATAAAGGCGGCGATCAGCGACACCGAGATCGAGATCACGGTGAAGCCGATCTGGCGCGCGCCCAGCAGCGCCGCGCGAAATGGCGAATGGCCGCGCTCGAGGTTGTGGAATACGTTCTCGATCATCACGATGGCGTCGTCGACCACGAAGCCGACGCAGACCGCCAGCGCCATCAGCGACAGATTGTCGATCGAGAAGCCGGCGGCCCACATCGCCGCGCAGGTGCCGGCGAGCGCCAACGGCACCGTGATGCCGGCGGCTGCGGTTGCCGCCGCGCGCCTCAGGAAAACGAACACCACCATCATCACCAGCACGACGGTCGCCGCGAGCGTGAGCTGCATGTCGCGCACGCTGGCGCGGATGGTCTGCGTGCGGTCGGCCAGCACCGAAATCGTCAGCCCGGCCGGCACCCACTGCTTAAGCTGCGGCAGCAGGTCGTTGATGCGGTCGATGGTGTCGAGCACATTGGCGTCGCCCTGCTTGGTGATGATCAGCAGGACCGACGGGTCGTTGTTGTACCAGCCGGCGGCACGGCTGTTGCGCACGCCCGGGCGCACGGTCGCAATGTCGGTGAGCCTGATCACCGTGCCGTCCACGGTCTTAACCACGACCGGATCGTAATCTTGCGGCTCTGTCAGCTGGTCGTTGGTGCCGATGGTGACGTTTCGCGAGCCGCCGTCGAAAGTACCGAGCGGCCCCATCGCGTTGGAGTTGGAGATCGCGGTGCGCACGTCCTCGAGCGCCACCCCCATGGCGGCGAGCCGGCTCGGATCGACGCGCACGCGCAGCGCCGGCTGCTCGGCGCCGGCAACCGTCACGTCGGCAACGCCGTCGACCTGGGATAGTCGCTGCGCGATCACGCTGTCGGCGGCGTCGTAGATCTCGCTCGGCAGCATGGTCTTGGAGGTCAGCGCGAGGATAAGGATGGGCGCGGCCGACGGATTGAATTTGCGGAACGTCGGCAGCGTCGGCATGTCGGAGGGCAGGTCGCTGAGCGCGGCATTGAGCGCCGCCTGCACGTCGCGCGCGGCGCCGTCGATATTGCGCGACAGGTCGAACTGCACGGTGATGCGTGAGGACCCGAGCGTGGATACCGAGGTGAGCTCGGTGACGCCGGAAATCTCGGCGAGGCGCCGTTCGAGCGGTGCCGCCACCGTCGCCGCCATGGTGTTGGGATCGGCACCCGGGCGGCTCGCGGTCACGCTGATGGTGGCGAGGTCGATGGTCGGCAGGCTGGCGACCGGCAGCAGTCCGTAGGCCACCGCGCCGACCAGAAACAGCCCGATGGCCAAAAGCGTGGTGCCGATCGGCCGGCGGATGAATATGCGCGAAACGTTCACGTCCGGCCTCGGGCCGGGCGGGGGCGAAGCGGACGCGGCACACGCGGCGCAAGACGCGCACGAAGCCGCTCCATGTAGAGGTAGATGACCGGCGTGGTGTAAAGCGTGAGCAGTTGGCTGAGCAGCAGGCCGCCGACGATGGTGATGCCGAGCGGGTTGCGCAGCTCCGAACCGGTGCCAGATTCGAGCGCCAGCGGCAGCGCGCCGAACAAGGCGGCCAGCGTCGTCATCATGATCGGGCGGAAGCGCAGCAGCGCCGCCTGCAAAATCGACTCCTCGGGCGAGAGCCCCTGGCGCCGCTCGGCCTCGAGCGCGAAGTCGATCATCAGAATGGCGTTCTTCTTGACGATGCCCATCAGCAGCACGATGCCGATCAGCGCGATCACCGACAGGTCATAGCCGAACAGCATCAGCGCCAGCAGCGCGCCGACGCCGGCCGAGGGCAGCGTCGAGAGAATCGTCAGCGGATGGATGAAGCTTTCGTACAGCACGCCGAGCACGATGTAGATCGCGATCGCCGCGGCCAGGATCAGCCAGGGCTCGCCCGATAGGGAACTGGCGAATTCGGCGGCGTCGCCGGAGAAGCTGCCGTTCACCGTGGGCGGCATGCCGATCGCCCGCTCGACTTTGCTGATGGTGGCGACGGCGTCGGACAGCGCGTAGCCGGGCGCCAGATTGAAGCTGATGGTGATCGCCGGGAACTGCGCCTGGTGCGCGAGCGCGAGCGGCGCCGTGGTCTGCTCGAAATGCGCGAAAGCCGCAAGCGGCACCTGGTCGCTGGCGGTGACGGCGTTGGGCGTGGCGGTGGTGTTGGTGTTGGTGGTGCCGACGGCGGTGTTGGCGACGGTGGCGACGACGCCGTTCGAGGTGGACGAGCCGGTGACATACATGCGCGAGAGCGCGGAGGGGTCCTGTTGGAAGTGCGATTGCGCTTCCAGGATGACCCGATACTGGTTGGCCTGGCCGTAGATCGTCGAAATCTGCCGCTGGCCGAAAGCGTCGTCGAGCGTGTCGGTCACGCTCTGCATGGAGACGCCCAGGCGCCCCGCCTGCTCGCGGTCCACCTGCACATTGACGCGCGGGCCGCCCTCCTGCGCCTCGGAGGCGACGTCGCGCAACGCCGGCGAGCGCCGCAGCGCCTGCGTCAGCCTGTCCGACCAGGACAGCACTTCGTCGCGGTCGGTCGATACCAGCGTGTACTGGTACTGCGCGCGCGACACGCGCGTCGAAATCTGGATGTCCTGCACGCCCTGAAAATAGACCGTCATGCCGGGGATGCCGGCGACGCCGTCTTGCAGTCGCGCGATGATGGTGTCGACCAGATCGTGCCGCTCATCGCGCGGCTTGAGCGAGATCGCCATGCGCCCGGCATTGGGCGTGGCGTTGAGCGGGGAGACGCCGAGCACCGAAACGACGCCGGTGACGTCCGAATTGGCGAGGATCAGATCCTCGACCCGATGCTGCAGGCGCTGCATTTCTTCGAAGGAGACGTCGGCGCCGGCCTCCGTCACCGCGGTGATCAGGCCGGTGTCCTGCAACGGCAAAAAGCCCTTCGGCATCGCGATATAAAGCCCGATGGTGGCGGCGAGCGTGATCAGCGTGACCACCAGTGTCTCGCGCTGGTGACGCAGCACCCAGACGAGACTCTGGTGATAGAAATCGACGGCACGCTCGATCAGGTCGGACAGGCCCGCGGTGAAGCGATTGGTGAGGATGCCCTCGCCGTGCGCCTCGCCATCCGATTCACGCAACAGCCGCCCGCACATCATCGGCGTCAGCGTCAGCGACACGATGGCGGAAGCCACCACCGCGATGGTCAGCGTCAGCGCGAATTCACGGAACATGCGGCCGACCAGCCCGGTCATGAACAGCAGCGGGATGAACACCGCGATCAGCGACATGGTGAGCGAAATCACGGTGAAGCCGATTTCGCTCGCCCCGCGCAGCGCCGCCTTCAGCGCCGGCTCACCGTTCTCCATGTGGCGCACGATGTTCTCGATCATCACGATGGCGTCGTCGACCACGAAGCCGGTGCCGATGGTCAGCGCCATCAGCGACAGGTTGTCGAGCGAAAAGCCGGCAAACCACATCACGCCGAAGGTCGCGATCAGCGACAGCGGCAGTGCCACGCCGGCGATGAAGGTGGCGCGCAGCGTGCGCAGAAAGATCAAGACCACCAGCACCACCAGCCCGACGCTGAGCACCAGGGTGAACTGCACGTCGTGGATGGAGGCGCGGATGGTGTTGGTGCGGTCGTTGACGATGGTAAGCTCGGCGCCCGCCGGCATCGCGCGCTGCAGGCGCGGCAATTCTGCGCGCAAGCGCGCCACCGTCTCGATCACGTTGGCGCCGGGTTGCCGTTGCACGTCGATGACGACGGCCGGCTTGCCCTGGTACCAGGCGCCGACTTTGTCGTTTTCCAGGCCCTCTTTGACGTCGGCCACGTCGGACAGCAGCACCGGCGCGCCGTTGCGATAGGCCACCACCACCGCCTTGTAGGCATTGGCGGTGTCGATCTGATCGTTGGCGGCGATGGTGTAGGACTGATGCGCGCCGTCGAGCGAGCCTTTCGGTCCCGCCACATTGGCGCCGACGATTGCCGTGCGCAGGTCTTCCAGCCCGATGCCGTAGGCGGCCAGCCGCGACAGATCGGCCTGGATGCGGATGGCCGGGCGGATGCCGCCCTCGACCGAGACGTGGCCGACGCCGGTCACCTCGGAGAGCCGCGGTGCCATGATGGTGTCGGCCATGTCGCTCAAGCTGCGCAGGTCGATCGATTTCGAGGTGAGCGCCAGCGTGATCACCGGCACGTCGGCCGGGTTCACTTTCGAATAGAGCGGCGGATAAGGCAGGGTGCGCGGCAGCGATGAGGCCGCGGCGTTGATCGCCGACTGCACGTCCTGCGAGGCGCCGTCGATGTCGCGGTTGAGATCGAATTGCAGCGTGACCTGGCTCACCCCGAACGAGCTCGACGAGGTCATCACCTGCAGGGCCGGGATCTGGCCGAACTGGCGCTCGAGCGGCGAGGTCACCAGCGCGGCGATGGTGTCGGGATTGGCGCCCGGCAGCTGCGTGGTCACCTGGATGGTGGGGAAATCGACCTGCGGCAGCGCCGACACCGGCAGCCACCAGTAGCCGAGAAATCCGCCCAGCATCACCGCGGCGCCGAGCAGGGAAGTCGCGATCGGCCGGTGGATGAAGGGTGAGGAGACGCTCATTGCGGCGCGGTCGGTCTGACGCCCCCGCCGGCCTCGCCGCGCTGTTGTTCGCCGCGACGCGGACGCACGCCCGTCACCCCCGGCGGACGCGGGCCCGGCGCCGGCGCGCTGGAGCTGACTGTGACCTTGGCGCCGTCGGTCAGCCGCGCAAAGCCGGTGGTGACCACGCGCTCGTTCGGCTCGAGGCCGCTCTTGACCACGGTCTGCGTTTCATCCTGCTTCTGCACCGCGATCTGGCGGATGGCGGCCGTGTTGTCGGGCTTGATGACGTAAACGAAAGTGCCGGTCGGCCCGCGCTGCACCGCGCCGGTCGGGATCACCACCACGTTCTGCAAGGTGTCGATCAGCAGCCGCACGTTGACGAATTGGCCCGGCCAGAGCGACAGATCGGCGTTGGCAAACTCGGCCTTGAGCTTCACCGTGCCGGTCGTGGAATCGACCTGGTTGTCGATCACCGTGAGCTTGCCGTGTTCGATCACTTCGTTGGTATCCGAGCGCAGCGCGTCGACCGCCAGCGCGCCTTTGGCGAAGGCGGCGTTCACCCGGTCGAGCTCCTGCTGCGGCAGGTTAAATATCACGGTGATCGGCTTGAGCTGCGTGATCACGACGATGGCCGGCGAGGCTGCGGCATGCACGATATTGCCTTCGTCGACTTGCCGGACGCCGGTGCGGCCGTCGATCGGCGCGGTGATGGTCGTGTAATTGAGCATCGTCTGCGCGTTCTCGATCGCGGCCTGGTCGGCCTGCACGATGGCGATATCTTGCTGGACGAC
>Ga0335081_10000880_pt1 | contig 48229 bp, 42 predicted proteins | sample Lox_Sample_35_FD_206713 | JGI IMG/M metagenome (GOLD analysis project Ga0335081, IMG submission 206713) | Soil microbial communities from Loxahatchee National Wildlife Refuge, Florida, United States - Lox_Sample_3.5 | ecosystem: Environmental > Terrestrial > Soil > Wetlands | place: USA... | reverse complement strand
GCCTTAGGGTTTGCGGGCGTGCCGAACGAAGCGAAGTGCGGCCTATTCGATGATTAACGGGAATTTCAAGCTTATGTGACAAATCAAAAAGTGGTCAAAACGCGTGCCTTTTGGGGTCGGGCATCGAAAGGCCAACCGTCTTCAGATCAGACGCGCACCCCGAGCGACTCTAAGCCATGGCTCTCGATCGTCAAATGCCAGTGCTTGTGGTGGACGATTCGGACACGATGATCAGCATCCTCCGCAGCTTGCTGCGGCAACTCGGCTTTGTCGAAGTCAACGATGCCAGCGATGGCGCCCAAGCGCTCGCCAAGATGCGGACGAAGCGGTACGGCCTCGTGATTTCAGACTGGAACATGCAACCGATGACCGGCTGCGAATTGCTTCAGGAAGTGCGCCGCGATGAAAGCTTGAAGCAAACGCCGTTCATCATGGTGACGGCCGAGTCCAAGGTCGAGAATGTAATCGCCGCCAAAAAGGCAGGTGTCAGCAACTACATCATCAAGCCATTCACCGCCAACGCTCTAAGAGAAAAAATCGAATCCGTATTGGCTGCATCTTAAGCGAGACAGCGCTATTACGGTTGCAAATTTGGTGGCACCGGCGGCGCTTCGCGAATGAGAGTAATGGTCACTCGACGATTGGGGGCTGTCGTCGGGTCGTCGGGGATGAGGGGTTCGGTGTCGGCTCTGCCAGCCACTATGTAGAAGTTGGCTGAGGGATAGCCTTCCGTTTCCAGTATCTCACGAACCGCGTTGGCCCGGTCGAGCGACAGCTCCCATTTTCCATAGCCGGGTCGCGGTTTGTCCTGGGCCCTGGCCGTGTGTCCGATGATTGAGATCCGATATGGCGTCGCTTTGAGGGGCGCCGCAAGTTTCTGGATCATAGCGCGCGTTCGTTCGAAGGGCTCTTTAGAGCCCTCCGGAAACATCGAGCTCCCGTCCTGGTCAACAATCTGAATATTGAGCCCTTCCTTCGCGTCTTCGACCATAATGTGCTTGGAAGCCTCGGTGAGTTCCGGATACTCGCTCATTGCCTGTCGGAGCGAGGCCACGGCCAGGGCAAACTCTCTGTCGCTTGCAAGGCTTGCGCCGTGTTCATCTGGTGTTGGCGTCACCGACGACCTCTCGGGCGGAATATGAGCGGCGTTTCTTAGCTTGGGGCGGGGCGTCGATCCGTCAATTTCGACAACGCCCGAGACATGAAAGTCCTTCTGTACGCCAAACGCCTCTCGCATCGAACCGGTTACGATCTGGACCTTTTTGGCATCTTGGTTTGAGAATGCAACCAACATGACGAAGAAGCTCACCAGCAAGCCCATGAGGTCTGCGAAAGTAACAAACCAGCCATGGCCGCCATGGGCTTCCTCCTTCCGTCTGGCCATTTTGTCTTGCTCCCCCGCCCGACCAATCGATCAGCGAATCTACGAGCCTAACTGTGGTGGAAATTGCTTAACTTAGTGAAACGAGGCCCAACGTATCCGTCGGGCAATGCCTGACGTCTCCCCAAGAGAGCACGCTGGTGGCAGGAGTCTGCGGCTTAAAGACGGTGGCTGCGAAACCACAGTTTTGCGTCGTGTTGCCATTCCTGGCCGTAACTATTGCCTTGCTTCCAAATTTTGGCGCTGTACTCGCCGTCGAAGGCAAATTTGTCGGCGGCCCAAAAAGCGGTACCGGCAGTTATGGCAAACCAAATCAAAGATTTCATTTCTGTGCCTCGAATTTGGTCGGAGGGGCTGCGACCTCATCCTTGTTGCGCCCCTCCGTATCCCCCACGAGATACGCCCGTACTGTGCTTCCGGCAGCCATCCGATTATGCGCGACAGGCATTACTGAGCGGTTATTAGTCGAGGGATGGCGGGCGGCGGTAACAAGTCGCGTCCCTGATGTGCGCTAGTCCCGCTGATCGCAACGCGATTCATGCCTATCATCATCTTATCAAATGTTTCGCTCAACCAGCTTGGCGTTAACGGGCCCGACTTTCAAAGCTGGATGGTACGGCCGTTTGCGGCCCGATTCCAATTCAGACAGTGTAAACGTAGCTGGGACCATGGCGCAGATGACGTGGGACGAGTGAATAGATAGATCGAATTTTACCCATTCATTTGACGCGAAAATCGCGACTTTTGTGCTCGAACTGTCGCGGGACCTGGGTAAGCGCTGAGCCGCCTCCGATCATGAAGCCCAATGCGTTGAGGAAGCAGATCGAAAGCCGGGTCCAATCGCTCGCCGTGCTGTTGGTCGACGACAGCGCGTACATGCGAAAGTTGATCCGTAACCTATTGATGAATTGGGGTATCAAGGCCGTCTATGAGGCCGGTGACGGCATTATGGCACTCGATGCCGTCCGCAACTTCGCCCCCGACGTCGTCATCCTTGACTGGGAAATGCCGATGTTGAGCGGAGCGGATACGGTGCGCATTGTCCGATCGCCCGGCGTATTTCCGATGCCGGATATACCGATCATCATGCTCACTGGCCACCGCGAACACTGGCGCGTCGTCGAGGCGATGCGGCTCGGTGTCAACGAGTATCTGGTCAAGCCGGTTTCGGCGCAAGCTCTGTTTGATCGCTTGGTAAGCATCACGGCGTTGCCACGCCCCGTCGTGCGGGTTGGAGATTATTACGGTCCGGAACCGCGCAAACCCCTGCCAGGCGAGGTCGCGGAAGCTGCCGAAACCAGCCGCGTATGAGTTGGGGAATTAACGCGAGAAGGCCCAGATGAATCGGCAACTGACACCTTTTTCTTCTAAATCCGGCGTTGTACAGCGGGGGTGTGTTGAGAGGGTAATCCCAGCCTATTGAAATTCGACACCGATCGCGAATTCAGAGCGCCAAGCCACGCGACACTTTCGTAGTGTACGCGCAGCATCGAACGTCAGGTCGAAGAAGTCCGGAATGCCAGCGTTTCTCGACAACGCAAGGCAGGCTCCGAGCGCAGAAATATCCCGAACCACGCAAGCGTCGAGGGACCCCTCCGCCACAATCCCGGCGCACTTCGATACGCGGGTGCGAGTGATTTTTCGTCGATCGAGCATGGGGCTCTCGATAGCAATGAAATTGTTGCGCAATATCCAAAGCCAACTCGACTAAAATGCTAATTATTGCAAACCAAAATGGTTGGCTAACCCATTGTTAACCCTCGCTTTACCTGGTTGCAGCATCATGCTGCGACGAGTCAATCGGATGCCTTGAGACCGATTTGCATTTTGGTGGTGTTCATAACCGCTCATTTTGATGCTCAATGGCTACTAATATTGGATTGATCCGGGAAATCGACGGCGCGATTGCGCAAGGCTCAAACGGCCGCCGCTCCGAGATGTTGCGGCGCGTTACCGACTTGTTCATCGCCGGAGCGACCCAATACTCGGACGCGGAAATCTCGCTATTTGACGACGTGATTAAGCGCTTGGCTGCGGAGATTGAGTTGTCCGCAAGAGAATTGCTCGCCACTCGCCTGGCACCGATTTCAAATGCGCCCCCTGGTGCCATCCGATTGTTGGCGTTCGACGATGCCATCGAGGTGGCGAAACCGATACTCGTTAAGTCCGCGCGGCTCGATGATGCAACGCTGGCCGAGAATGCCAGGGAAAAAGGTCAGAAGCACATGCTCGCGATTTCCCAGCGAGCGGTTCTCAGCTCAGTGGTCACCGATGTCCTGGTCGAGCGCGGCGACCGAGAGGTCGTACTGCACGCCGTCAAAAATCCAGGCGCAAAGTTTTCCGACAAGGGATTTTCGGTGCTTATCGAACGGTCCGATGGCGATGACGAACTTTCCATGAGCGTCGGGTTACGGACCGAAATTCCCGGGTATCTGTTTGTCGTGTTAATGGCAAAAGCCTCCACCGTGGTGCGGACAAAACTCGAAGCGCTACATCCCCGGGCGAAACCTGCGGTTCGCCGGGCCGTCGCAGAGGCCGCGAACCGGATTCAGGCCGAAAGGCTGGGACCCTCGCCTGACCTATCCCTGGTGGAGACCTGGCGGGCGGATGAATTTGATAAGGAGCTTGCTGCTCTGGCGAAGGCCGGCGATCTCACAGAAACAACTGCAGCGTTGGCCGCCATGTGCCGACTGCCGGTTCCGTTTGTCGAACAGGCGATGACCGAGGCGCGCTCTGAGACGATCTTGATACTTACTAAGGCAGTTGGTTTGTCGTGGCCAACGGTCAAGATGATCCTGTCAGTGCGCGCCCAGAGGCGCTACATCTCGCGGGAGCAAATAAGCCAGTGCCTTGCGAGCTTCGAGCGACTGAAGCCTGAGACCGCACAGGAGATCGTCAAATTCTACAGAATGCGCGGTGTAGCTCGTCCGACTCCGCCGGAGCAATCGAACGGGGCGGTCAAGTAGTATGCCTGCGGCGTCAATCAATAGCTTACCCACCAGCCAAAAATCCAGGAGGTTACCGCGATGGCGATCAAGCCTGTGCCACCGACGATAAGCCACCGGTCAAGCGTATCCAGCCATTCCATGGTGTTTGATCCCGAACGAATTGGAGCTGCATGCGCGACGAACCATTCGGACCACTTGGATCTTAACATTTCTGGTCGCCCGGAGTTTTATTCTTTCGCTATGATGAGAGTCGATATGGCAGAAGTTGCCGGCAGGTGTTGATGGAGATAACGCCAAATAATTAGCGAAATCTGATCGCGTCAGGAAATTACCGACAAGATTGGCGCAAACAACTGACGCAGAGTGGACGTTGTTCGATTCGGAAATTGCGGATGAAAACTCCTCCTCTCACCAAGGCTAAAGGCCCAATAGGCGGCGTTGCACCGAATGACGCTGAGCATTTCATCAGCTGTGCGGTCTGCGGCGCATTGATCGACGTACGCGATATGGGCCAGGTACTCGCGCATTGCGGCCCACCTCCGCACCAATCGCGGGGGCAGGTGAAATCGGGAAAATAGTGGCGGCACATTGTTCGGCTTTATTGCGTGAGCGGCCGAAGACGGAGCAAATCGATGCGACCTGAGAACCGAAAGGGTACGCGCCGCCGTGTCGTGTCTCTGGGGGCAAGGATCGCCGCCGCCGGCACTTCCCTCGTGCAATGCAAAATGGTGGACGTGTGCGACACCGGTGCCCGTCTCATTTGCGCGGAAGCGGAAAAAGTGCCCGACAGCTTCAGGCTAATCCTTTCGCACGACGGCCGATTGGTTCGCGAATGCAGGGTAGTCTGGCGATCGACAAACGCGATCGGGGTTGAATTCATGCCGAATGGCGCAACACAAAGCGCAAGCACCGGTGCGGATGCACGTGATGGCGGCGCCTGAAGTTGCATTGTTTAGCGCGCGCAGGGCAGATACCGGTCTGACATGAATCTCAGCGGCTTGCATTTCGCGCTCGAATCTTGGCGCGGATGTGCAGGGCCCGAGCAATTACCGGTAGTGTCCATTGACATCGCCTATGCCAACACGACGCCTTGACCGGACTAGCAAATCCTGCCGCGATCGCTGGCGCAAGGGCGCGCTCGACGCGCCATAAGCCGTCCCGCCACCGGTTCATGTCCCAGGCGGGGCCTATGCGAGGTCCCAGCACCGATATCCAGTCTCCGGTCTGCTCCGGAACAGGCGCTGTTCGCGAATCAAAAGAACGACTTCGGCGGGATACGGCGTCAGTCGGCATATGGCCGTGGTGACCTTTTTGTAAACTCTTGTTTCCGGATACGGAATGACGTTGAGGTCTTCGATCGCCCAGCGTTGGAAATTCAGGACATTGGTATTCGGCGAGGTGTGGACCAGAAAAGCAGCGACGTCTCGCGGCAATGACTCTCGACCCATGTCGCTGACATAGATGGTTGCTTCGGTGAGATTGCCCGAATAAAGCGCTGCCGACAGAAAGGAGTCCCAAAGATTGAGAAAGCTAAAGAGCGGCAGGAACGCAAATACGATCAGCGCACAGAGATGATATGGATGTCGTCCGGGCCAAAATATCTCTCGAAATGAAAACGTGTCACTGCCGGTGAAGAGAAGGATGTCGAGGATCGCCATTGCCGCTGTCCACGGCCAGATGATGTCGTTCCAGTTGTGCCCGAACGGGCCGAACATGGCGAGAATGAATAGGTGCATGGAAACGGCGAGGACAAGCGAGATCCAGCGAAATTTTCTTGTCAGCAAGCCGACGCCGAAACCGACCTGGATGAAGGGCGCGGCCATGGCCAGGAGCCGAAGCGGTGCGCCCATCGACGGCAACAGCCGTGTGATCGGTTCGACAATCCACGGAAAATCATTGTCGATGAAGTTGAGGTTCATCTTCTGCAAACCAGAGAAAACGTAGGTCATTGCGATGATCAGCCGAGCGATGTCGAGCGCGCGCTTGCGGCCTCGGACGTCGTCGCTGTCCCAGGAAAACAACGCAAGCGCGGCAAGGAGAAATCCGAGTTGAAACACCCAGGGCTGCCAGCGCGTCTGATCCAGCAGGCAAAAAATTCCGATGATAGCGAGAAACGCCAGCATGAATTTCTGCGGGCGCGCCGAGACGAGCGCCGCAGTCGCGAGCGCAAACAGCGATCCGAACAGAAGAATATCAATCGGGTAAATGGATGATGGCAGCAGCTCGGAAACCGGCGCCAATGGATAGGTGCGCGGGCCGATCCATAAGCGTGGTGACATCGCCAAGCCAATGCAGAATATGACAATCACGGTCGTTTTCGACCAAAATATCCGGCTCGCCGGGCCGAAGAGAAACCGGCGGTTCCTCGCCACTACGCCGTAGCCGATTTCCAACAGCGGCCGCACGAGCGGAGCCTGTCCGGCCGCCACGAGCATCCGCAGGCGCGGATATTGGGCCGCTATCTTGAGGATCGCCTGTGCGCCCCGATGAGTTTGCCCGTCCCCGTCGACAACGTGGATTTGCCGCTCGATGGCTTCTCTCGCGAATGGCAGCGACTTTTGCTTGTGCATGTCTCGCAGGTCGAATGTGTTGCGCATGTTGGAGCTGTCGACTGCACTCATTAGCGACGCGCACATCGGGCATTTGCCGTCGTAGAAAGCCGTGATCCGCTTTGCTGTCTGATCGTCGGTCACCGCGATGCCCCGTGCCCCCAATTGAAAATATAAGCGCAGACAAAAGCATAGCCTCGAGTTGCCGCGCCGGACACTCTAGCAAAAGGAGCCCCTGGCTCGCGCCGCCACTACGGCTTTTTGCAGGTGCGCGACTTCGGGGCCGCCGCCGCGCCAGCTCCTCGGCCGGTGCCAAGGCCGGCAGCCAATCGCGCTTGTGAAGGAAAGCGCCAAACAAAAGCGCCGTGGCGTCGAGGTCGTTCGGTCCCATGACCACGATGGCGGCGAGCTTGACGATCGCCTCGTCGTTGCGTCCAGCGCGCGGATCGGCTCACGCGGCAGCGGTGCCGGCTGTGGTGGCGATTGCCGCGCCGGGCCTAGGACCTTTTCGCTGGCCGCGTCGGAGGTCATCGTTGCAGCTCAAGAGGCGGGCGAGAGCGACCAGCGCGCAGCTCCGTTACGCACCCTCGTTCGGGTCGTGGTAGAGCTCGCCGACGATTCCGGTGATGCCGAGCTTGGCCGGCTCCACCAGATAGTAGCGGCCGTCGCGGTCGCGGCCGAGCCGGCCGCTCTGGCGCAATTCGTCGAGCGCGCAGGCGACCTCGCGGCCGTCTTCGGAGCCGAGCGCCTCGACTACGTCGGCATAGAACATCGGGCCTTTATTGAGCGCCTGCTCGACGGTCTGATAACGTGCCGGGCCTTTGAACACCTTGGCAGTGCTGCGCATCATCGGCACCTGGCCGTCGCGGCCGAACGGCTTGGTGCAGTCGAAGCCGGATTTGGCGCCGGTCTTCCGGCCGTTCAGCGACGGATCCATGGTCATGCCGAGCATACCCTGCAGCACGACCAGGTCCTGATCGGCCTGGAAACGGGTGCCGAGCGCCCAGTCGACCTGGCGGTCGTCGTGGATGTCGATGTCCTCGTCGAACACGTAGACGTGCTTCAATCGCATGATGCCGCCGAACAGCGCGGCGATGGCGGAACGCGCCTCGCCGTAGGCGCGCTGCTTGATGGCGACGCGCAGCGTGTTGGCGCCGCCCGACACCGAACGCAGATAGACCGCGACCGGCTCGCGCACCGCCGTCTTCAAGATGCGCATCGCCTCGGCCTCCGTGCGCATGGCCGTGATGTTGGCGCTGTCAGTCTGGTCGAGCACGAGGCCCGAGCCGTGCAGCAGCGTGTGGTGCAGCACGTCGCGGCGCATGGTGATGGCGGTGCAATGGAACACCGGGTCCATGTGGATGGCGCCGTAATAGCCCATATATTCGCCGAACGGGCCTTCCGGCTCGACATAGCCGCGCTCGTCGAGATAGCCCTCGAGCGTCATCTCGGCGTCGGCCGGCACCAGGATGCTGTTGGTGAGGCTTTTCACCACCGGCGCCGGCTCGGCGCGGAAGCCCGCGACCAAAGCGAGCTCGTCACCCGGCTGGCGCGTGGTCGCGGCGAAGAAGTCGAGCGGATGGGCGCCGACCGTGAACGTCACCGGCAGCTTGTCGCCGCGCTTAACGCAGGCGGTGTAAATGCGCTTTAGGTCCGACGGCGCGGTGACGTTGGTGCCGCATTCGTAGCGGTTGCGCAGGCTCAGGCGCCGGCAGCCGACATTGCGCCGGCCGGAGGCCGGGTCGATGACATAGTCGATCGCCGCGGAACAGTAGCAGCTGCCGTCGAGGGCGTGCTGCGGATGGAACGGCAGCTTGGTTAGGTCGACGTCCTTGCCGGTGATCTTGATAGCGTGCACCGGCGCGTCGCTGGACGGCACTTCGAGCAGCGGCTGCGGATTGGCGAGCCGCTTGAAATATTCGTCGTAGAGCTTGTCCTCGCCCGTTTCGAACGCGGCGGCCAGCCGCTTGCGGTTGCCCGCGGTCTTGGCCACCAGCTCGACCTGCTCGGGGCCAGCCTTCTTGAACAGCACCGCCTTATCGGAGCGCTCGATGATCGGGCTCAGGCCGGTCAGCGGCACGGGCTTGTCGTGAATTTCCACCTCGCCGAGCTGAATCAGGCGGTCGACGAAGCTGCGCAGGCGGTATTTGTCGAAGTCGACGGCGGTGGCATGGGTCATTGCTGGACTTGTCCTCCCGGACGGACATTTCGGGGTGCCGCCGAGCGGACGCGCTCGCGGCTCTCCCGGTGAAATGACACCAGGCGGAGAGGTGGAGTCAATTGTGCTGGAAGGGTAGTGCCAGCGCGCTTGGGGTTTAGCGGCTAGCGGCCCCAGCCGAAGCGGTAATTGATGCCCGCGCGCACGATATTGTCGCGTGCCGACACGTTGTCGGTCGGAAGACCATTGCAATTGACGCCGCAATTGAAGCTGCCGAGGTCGACGTGCAGGTATTCGGCTTTGGCGGTCCAGTTGCCGGGCAGGGCGAACTCGATGCCGGCGCCGGCGGTCCAGCCGGCATTGGTGCTGCTCGCGCCGGGGAAGCCCGGCGTCGTGGCCTTGATGTCGCCAACCGCGAGGCCGCCGGTGACATAAGGCATCACCGAGCCGAACGAATAGCCGGCGCGTCCACGCACCGTGGAGAGCCACGTGTCGCTGGTGGTGCAGCCGGCCGGGCACAGCGGCGAAACATTGGTGCCTTTGATGTTGGCCCAATCGATATCGCCTTCGAGGCCGAGTACGGCGTTGCCGAACTGCCAATTATAGCCGGCGGTGCCGCCGACGAGCGCGCCCGACGTGTTGATGCGGTCGTTGCTGGTGTCCCGGGTGGAGCGGCCCCAGCCGCCGCCGCCGTTGAGGCCAACATAGAAACCGGTCCAGTTGTATTCGGGCGAAACCTGCGCGGGCGGCGCCTTGTAGAGCGGCGCGACCGAAAGGTCGGCCGCCTGCGCGTGCGGCGCCACGGCCGGCGCGCTGAAAACGAGCGCGCCTATGGCAAGAAATCCGACTGCGATCGTTTTCGACATCAGGGTCTCAAGGCCTCTGGCGCCGGCAATCTTCATCCGCCGTTCGCCGAATCGACACTACACAAACCTTCGTTACCCGCGCCTTACCCCACACCTATTATACCCCGCCTGGAGGCTGCGGAGTAGGGTTGCGGATAACGCTCGGATGTCGCCCCTGCGGCGCGCTACTCTATTGGCGACAAAGGCGAAATTTGGCCGGCCGACGGGCCGCTTGATGGCCGCTCTGAGGCTCTCTAGGCGGGTTCCGCCTCGGCTTTCGCCTTGGCGGCCGGATCTGCCGTCTGCACCGGCGGCCGCCGCAACAATTTCACGCCCATCTTGACCTTGTCGCTGAGGTTCTTCTGCGACAGGCAGGTGAACAGGCACAGCGTCTCGCAGGCCACGGTTTCCTTGCGGCGCTCGGCGCCTTCCTTGCCATACCAGATCTCGCGCGCGGTCTGGGTGCGGACGTTGCCGATGGGAGGAAAGTTCCAGCACATCTCGACCCGGCCGTCGGCGCGGATGAAGAAGGTGCGCATGCCGATGCGGCACGGCATGGCCTCGCGCGGCGCCTTCTCGCGGCGGAAATGGTTCGGCCACAGATCGAGCAGCAGCTCAGAGTTCAGGATCGGCCCGCCGTTGCGCTTCATCTCGAGAAGCCGGTCTTTGACCTTGATGAGATCGTCGAGCTCGTCGGCGCCGATCCAGAATTCGTCCTTGGCCTCGTCGGTGACCTGCTCGACCGGCTGGAAATTGATCGCGGTGGCGCCGATCGCGCGCACCCAGTCGACCATGTCGGGGAGGAGGCGGAAGTTGAGCTTGTGCACCACCGCCTTGACGATGATCGGGAAGTCGATGCCGTGGCGCGCCTTGGCGCGGGTCAGCGCCCGGATGCCGGCGACGATGTCGTCGAGCGAACCTTCGATACCGCGCGAATAGTTATGCACTTGCGCGTCTCGGGAATCGATCGAGATGTTGATGTTGAACGGCTTGGCCTTGACGGTCCAGTCGACCACCTTCTCATTGCCGAAGGCGCCGCCGTTGGTGGTGACGCCCCATTTGAGGCCTTGCTCGCCGCAGAAGGTGAGGAGGTTGACGAAGCCCTTCTTGATGTATGGCTCGCCGCCAGAAAATTCGATGTGATAGTGGCCGATGAAGTCCTTCAGATCGAGCAGCGCCTTCTGCCATTCCTCGATCGACATTTCCTCGCGGTAATGCGGCCGCCGCCAATAGTCGCAGTAGCGGCACTTGTAATTGCAGCGCTCGATGACTTCGCCGTAGATCGAGACCGGCACGGTGATGTCGCGGCCGGTGCGCAGATAGATTTCCTCGGCCACGGCGTTGCGGACGTGGTGGCTGCCGAGCCGCGCCAGTTCAAGGAGCTTCACAACCGGCCTCCAGAGACAAACCCGCCACCCAAGCGAAAATCAATGCCACGCGGCGGCACGCGGCAAAAACGGTTCCCCATCTAAAGGTTAATTGGTTTGTTTATGGTTACGCCGACGGCGAGCGATGACGCTCACGGCAAGGCGTTGTCATCACGCAGCTTTTCGGCCAATGCGATCGAGCCTGCCGCCGTCAGATGCCCGGCGTCGAACTGAAAAGGAACATTGCCGCTCACGAACTTGTCGCAGGTGCCGCCCTTGCACATGGCGTCGTAGGTCGAGATGTAGGGCACACCCTTGCCGGTCACCAGCATCCGCATGCGGTGGTCGAGCACGGGAATCGCCGCGGTGCGCTCGCGATCGGCGAGCTGCGGATCATGATAGCGAATGGCGTCGGCGAGAAGGCGCGGCAGCGCGTAGTCGTATTCGACGATCGGGCCGAACACGACGGCCTCGATGTTGCGTTCCTTCAGATAATCGAGCGTCGCTTCGAGCTTCGGCAAATCCTCGCTTTTCCAAGATGCGGCCAGCAGCACCTTGTCGACGTTCTCGCGCGTCAGATAGTCGTCGAAGATGAAGTGCATCAGCCGCGGGCACTTGCGGAAGTCGAAGGCGGCGACCTCCGTGCGCACTGGCCGGCACAACATCATGGTCGCCTGCATCAGGTTGACGTCGGGCAGCACCTCGTGGAGGCCGAGCCACAATTGCGCGGCGTGACTGTCGCCGATCAAGAGATAATTCGGCCGCGTGGCGTCCTTGGTCAGACAGGTCTTGGTATCATAGGTCTCCCGGTTGGCGGTGAGATAGCAGTGGCCCGAACGGAATGCGTCGGTCGGGTCGTAAGCCAGATACGAGCCGATCGTGACCACCGGCTGCGCGAAGCGGAACGGCGCGCCGTCGAGCGCCAGCGCCGTGGTGCCGAACGCCGCGACCGCGGCCATGCTGGCGACGGCGCCGCCCAGCGCAAAGCGCGCCGGCGTCGTTTTGGTCCGGATCCGGAACGGCGTTTCAATGAAGCGCCATGACAGATAGGCGACGCCGATCGAGATTGCGATCATCGCGAGCTTTGTCGCAAACGGCGTCTGCTCCATCAGGAAGTGGTCGGAGCGCTGAAATACGATGATCGGCCAGTGCCACAGATAAAGCGAATAGGAGATCAGGCCGATGAACACCATCGGCCGCCACGACAAGAGCCGGCCCGTGATCGATGGCCCGTTTTCGCTGGAATGAATAATCATCGCCGCGCCGGCGGAAGACACCAGCATGGTCAGCGGCAGCGGCGTCTTCGACGAGAACGCCAATATGGCGATCAGCACCAGCGCCAGGCCCGTGCCGCCGATGATGTTTTTCAATTGCGGCGTCGCCGCCAGCGGAAAGAAGCGGGTGCCGAGCAGTGCGCCAAGCAACAGCTCACAGGCGCGGAACGGCGTGAGAAAGAAGGCGAAGTTCGGATTGCGGCCGTAGGCCAGGAACGCCGCGACGAAGGACAGCAGCGCGCCGACGGCGAGCAGCATATTCAGCCGGCGCCGGCAGTACCGGTGACAGGCCAGCATGAACAGCGGGCAGACGATGTAGAACTGCTCCTCGACGGAAAGCGACCAGGTGTGCAAGAGCGGCCGGGTTTCGGCGGGCGGGTCGAAGTAACCGGTGGTGAGCGCAAAGAATATGTTCGAGACATTGGTTACGGCCGCAATCAGGCTGTTGGAGTATTTCTCGAGCTCGATCGGCAGCAGATAGATGTACGCCAGGATGCTGGTCGCGATCAGCATGGCGAACAGCGCGGGAAACAGCCGCATCACGCGGCGCTTGTAGAAGCCGGCGACGGTGAAGCTGCCGGCCACGATCTCGTCGTTGATCAGCCGGCAGATCAGATAACCGGAGATAACGAAGAAAACGTCGACGCCGACGAAACCGCCAGGTACGAACGCAAAGTCGGCGTGGTAGGCGACGACCGGCAGGATCGCCACGGCCCGCAGTCCATCGACGTCGGAACGATATTTCATGCCGCACTTCGGAGAAAAGCAGATCTGGACGGGTAGATGACGCGACGCTGGGTGTCCAGCATTTTGCCGCGTTGGCCGCGTTGCTTGTGCAGTAAAGGTTATCGGTAAAGATTATCGATCATTGCGCGGGTCGCGGCTTGCGTCGCGGCGTTTAGGTTAATCGCCGGTTCGCCATTCCGTCAGTGGCCTGTCGCGCCGGCGCTTTGTATGGTCGCCGGCGGGCGATGAGGTCCACCATCGGCGAATTGCCTGAGCTCAAAACGCATGTTGTCGCGCCGACGCGCTCTTTCGCTGACCGCAACCGCAATCGGCGCAATGGCCGTCGGCGCCGCGGGACGGACCGCGGCCCGCGCGGCGGCCGATAGCCGGATCCGGCACATTCCTTACGGAGCGTGCGTGAATTACGTGCCGCTCAATCGGGAATTCGAATATCGCACGGCGCTGAAGAGCTATTGCGACCAGCTGACGCCGGAAGGCGGCCTGTTCTGGTTCGACCTGCGGCCGGCGCGAGATCAGTTCAAGTTCGAGATGGCCGATGCGATGCTGGCCTTCGCCGATGCCAACGAAATGACGCTACGCGGCCATACGCTCGTCTGGTACGGCGCCATGCCGGACTGGACCAAGGCGATTTCCGGCGCGGCCGAGGCCGAACGCGAAATGACCACGCATATCGAGCGGGTGATGGGGCGCTATCGTGGCAAGATCAAAACCTGGCACGTCGTCAACGAGGCGATCGACGACTCCAAGGGCGACGTGCCCGGCCTGAGGCCGAACATCTGGCTGCAAAATCTCGGCGACAAATATATCGATCTCGCCTTCCGCGCCGCGCGCCGCGTCGATCCTGCGGCCGAACTGGTGCTCAACGACTACGGTCTCGAAGCCGCAGACGGCGTAGCGCCGAAGAAGCGGCAAAGCTTCCTCAAGCTCATCCGCGATCTGCTCGACCGCGGCGTGCCGCTGCATGGCGTCGGCCTGCAAGGCCACATCCTGGGCGAACACCAAATCGACCGCGACGGCGTCTATGAATTCGTCGCCGAGATCCGCTCGCTCGGGCTTTCGGTGCACGTCACCGAGCTCGACGTCATCGACAAGGCCTTGCCGGGGCCGGTCGCCGTGCGCGACGCCGTGGTCGCCGCCCGCGCCTACGATTTTCTGGAGGCGATCTGCACCGCGATCCAACCGTCGATCATCGCCACCTGGGGCATCACCGACCGATACACGTGGGTCCCGATCTACAACAAGCGCGGCGATGGTCTGCCTAACCGGCCGCTGCCGCTCGACGCGAATTATCAGCCGAAGCCGCTGTGGCGCGTGATCGACTACTTCTGCAGCAAGTGAAGCGGCTGGCGCCGGCCGACTTAGGGGCGCACCGCGTATCGTGCGGTATATCTCAAGCCGCACATTCCAAGTGCCAGCGCAAACCACATCGGATCGGCGCGGCTTAAGAAGAACGCCTCGAACATGTTCTGATAGAGCATGAACAGCCAGACGTTCAGGAAGAAAAACGCCAGCGTCTCGTTCTCCGGCGTTTGCAACGTCCGCTGAAAGTCGCGCAGCGGCGTAACGACGAAGGCGTAGATCAATAATCCCAGTCCCGGCAGGCCTATGGTCAGCGCCATGTCGAGATAACCGTTGTGGCTGGTGTGAGCGAATCTTTCCCAGCCGACGCCTTCGGAGCCGGACTCGATCGTCGAGCTGTGCCAGAACGCCTCGAAGCCGTATCCCGTCAGGTAATTCTGTTTGGCGGCGTTGATGGCAAATTGCCAGATGTCGGAGCGGCCGGTGAACGTCGGATCGATCGGCAGCAGGTTGAGGATCGACATTGCCGTGTCGCTCATCATCGATCCGACGGTAAGAAAGCCGATCAGGGCCAGCGGGCCCAACGCGATGACGGCGCGCCACCAGAACGACCGGCTTCTCGCGACCATGTAGGCGAGGCCGCTGCTGATGAAGACCAAGCCGAATGCGCTCTTGCCCCCGGAAAACGGCAGAAACACCAGCGCGGCGATCGCTATGGGCACGCCGATCAGCGGCTTTCCGGTTCGCGCGGCGAACCAGCCGATATAGGCGCAGACCACCATCATCATGGCCGCTTGGTTCTTGTGTTGATAAATGCCGCGCCAGTCGCCGGCCTGCGCGTTTTCGAGGAGGTCGTTCGCCTGATGGATGGCCAGATGCGGGAACAGCGCAATCCCGAGATAAGACAGCACCACGACGCTCGATGCGGCGATCAGCAGCAGATTGGCGAACTGATGCATGCCCCTGGTGAGCCACGGCAGCATGCCGGCGAGCGCATAGGTGACCAATGACAATGTCAGCCGCTGCGCCGACGTCGCAGGATCGCTGGAATAAAGCACCGTGAGGAACAGCCATCCCGACAGGACGAAAACCGGTGCGGTGCCGGCGAGCACGTGTCCGATATCGCCGCGCAGCGCAATGATGAAGAAGCTCACCATCGCGAGGATGAAGCAAGCGATGTATGTCGAGGCGATCCGCCCGGTTGTCTCGACAAGCGCCGTCGATGCGTCGGCTAGGTTGGGAAAAGGCTCAAGCGTAATAAAGAAAATACCGAGCGTGGCGAGCGCGACAAACAGGCCGAACAGGTCGCCGAATTGCGTGGTCGATCGGTCGTGAATGGGGGAGTAATAAGCCATCGGCGCCACGCCAGCCCCGTTATCGCCGGCTTTGAGCTTAAGGGTGCTTCGCCGATGATCGGCGAGAACGTGTTTACGATTGGTTAACTATGGCGGCTATGCCGCCGGCGCCTGATGCTGCGCCGCCGGTTACGTGGGCCTGACGGCGGTTTTTTCAACCGTACGTCTTGAGCACGTGGCGGGCGATCACCATCTTCATCACTTCGGTGGCGCCTTCGGTGATGCGGAAGCTGCGCTGCTGGCGCCAGAATTTCTCGATCGGCAGGTCGGTGGTGAGCGCGATGCCGCCGTGGATCTGCATGCACATGTCGGCGGCCTTGAATGCCATCTCGTCGGCGAAATATTTGCACACATAGGCGTCATTGCGCGCGTCCTCGCCTTTGTCGAGGCGGATCGCGGCCTTGTAGACCAAGAGCCGCGCCGCTTCGAGCTCGACATACATGTCGGCGAGCATCCACTGGATCGCCTGGCGGTCGGCGAGCGGCCGGCCGAATGTCGCGCGCTGTTTGGCGTAGGAGGTGGCGAGCTCGAGGCAGCGCTCGGTGACGCCGAGCGCGCGGGCGCCGTGGCGCACCCGGCCGGCACCGAGCCATTGCTGGGCGTGGCGAAAGCCTTCGCCCTCCTCGCCGACGCGGTGGCTCGCCGGCACCCGCACGTTTTCCAGCACGATCTCCCACGGCTCGTCGCCCATCATAGTCTTGTATTGGGTGGTGAGCTTCACCCCCGGCGTATCCATGTCGACGATGAAGCAGGAGATGCCGCCATGCGAGCCCTTGGCGCGGTCGGTCGCTGCCATCAGCTGCATGAAGTCGGCGTCGCCGGCGCCGGTGATGAAGCGCTTGACGCCGTTGATGACGTAATGGTCGCCGTCGCGCACGGCTACCGTGCGCATGCCGCCCGGATCGGAGCCGGCATCGGGCTCGGTCTGGGCGAAGCACGCCTTCTTCTCGCCGCGCACGGACGGCAGCAGGTACTTTTCCTTCATCTCGCCGGTGAGCGAATAAAGAATGGCGCGCACGCTCGGCCCGGTGATGTGGCCCATGCCGCGTGCCGGCAGCGCGATGCTGCGCGACAGCTCGGTCTCGACGATCGAGCGCGCCAGCACCGAAAATCCGGCGCCGCCGTATTCCTCGGGGATGTCCATCTTCCAGAAGCCGAGGTCCTTGGCGCGCTGGCAGAAGCGCTCGTAATATTCGGGTTTGAGTTTCTCGCCGCCCTCCAACGTGGTCTGGCGCTCGATCGGGATCATCTCGGCATCGACAAAGCGCCGCAGCGCTTGCTGGAAGATGCGCAGCTCCTCGGGCAGCTCGAAGTCCATCGAAATTCTCCTTAAGAGTCGCGCCAGGCGACGCGCACGTCGACGGCGACCGCGCCGTGCGGGTGGGGGCGCACGATCAGTGGATTGATCTCGATGTCGGCGATGCGGGCGCGGTGGTCGAGATAGAAGCGACCGAGCGCGAGCGCGCACGCTTCCAGCGCCGCGCGGTCCGCCGGCGGCTTGCCGCGATAGCCGGCCAGCAGGCGGCCAAGCTTAAGGCTGTCGACCATGGCGGCTGCTTCGTGCTCGCTAACAGGAAGCAGCCGCTGCGCCACGTCGCGCATAAGCTCGACCATGATGCCGCCCGAGCCGACGAGCAGCAGCGGACCGTAGAGGGGGTCAGCGTGGGCGCCGACGATGGTCTCGACGCCGGACACCATCTCCTGGACCAGGAAGCCATCGATCTTGGCCGTGGGGTGAGCAGCGCATGCGGCTCGCATCAGCGCCTCCGCAGCGTCCATCACGTCCTGCCGGCTTTTCAGGTCCAGTCGTACGCCGCCGGCTTCGGTCTTGTGCACGATGTCGGCAGAGCGGATTTTCAGCGCCACGGGAAAGCCGATCGCGGCGGCGGCTTCGGCTGCTTCCTGCGCGTTCGTGACCGTGCGGCTTTGCGGCTGCACGATGCCGTAGTGCGCGAGTGTCGCATCGAGATTGGCGGGCGTGAGGTCGCTTGGCGGCGCCAGCGGTGGAATCGCGGGCGCGCGGCCGCTGCGCTGGGCGAAGAACCACAGCGCGTTGATGGCGCGCAGCGTCGGCTCGAGACCTTGCAGGAACGGAAAGCCGGCCTGCTCCTGGATGTCGAGGCCCTCGCGTGTCACCTGATGGATCATACGGCCGAAGGCGAGCACCGGCTTGTCGGTCACCGACAACAGCCGACGCAGCTGTGCGACGTCGTCCCACACGCCGCCCTTGCCGGGCAGCGACGAAGCCCAGGCGACGATATCGACGCTCGGGTCATTCGCCACGATTTCGCATTGATCGGCCGCGGCCTTCAGCGTGGAAGGAATGCCGACGTCGAGCGGATTCTTCGGCGTGATGCCTTCCTGCATGTGCGGCAGCAGCGCCGCGCTGGTGGCGGCGGAAAACTCCGGCACCACCGCGCCTTCGGTTTCGGCATAGTCGTAGAGCAGATCAACCGTGCCGCCCGAGGTGGTGACGAAGCCGATGCGCGGGCCCTTCGGCAGCCGGCTGCACTGAAACGCCAGCGTGCATTCCAGAAGATCGTCGAGCGAGCGGCAATTGACGATGCCGTAGCGCTCGCACATCGCCAGATACGCGGCATAGTCGCCGCCGATGGCGCCGGTATGGGAGCGCGCCGCGTTCTGCGATTTCTGCGTGGCGCCGGTCTTGATCGCGAGCACCGGCTTGCCGGCTTGCAACGCCCGCCCCGCCGCGCGCAAAAACGCTTGCGGCCGGCGAATGCCTTCGACGAACAGCACGATCTGTTTGGTGTGCGGGTCGTCGACCATGAAATCGAGAAAGTCGGCAAGGTCGAGATCGACCTCGTTGCCCGACGACACGGCGTAGGAGAAACGCAAGCCCCGGTCGGACGCGCTCTTCAGCCAGAACTGCATGGTGCCGCCGGATTGGAAGATGCCGGCGACGGGGCCGGGCGGCACCTTGCACAATTCGGTGTTGGGATAAGCGAACAGCCGCTCGCGGTATGAATAGGAGCCCATGCAATTCGGGCCGCTGACGCGGAGCTTGCTGGTTGCGAGAAATTCCTTCAGCCAAGCGCCGCGCTGCCGCGACGGCTCGCTCTCGCCGTCGCCGAGCGTCGAGGCATAGATCGTCGCCGATTTGACGCCCGCGGCCTCCGCATCGGTGAGTACGGCGGCGACGTTCGGCGCCGGCACGATGACCATGGCGTGATCGACTGGCGCGCCGATGTCGCGCAGCGACGGCACACACGGCTCGCCATAGACTTCGCGCTGTCGCGGATTGACCAGATGGATGCGGCCCGCATAGCCGTTGGCGCGCAGATTGCCGTAGATTTGGCTCGCCCAGCGCGCCCGCTCGGATGCGCCGACGATCGCCACCGATGAAGCCCTCAGCACGCTCGCCGGCGACCGCAACGCGCTGTCACTCCCCGCCACGCCGCCCACGCTCGCCACGCTTCTCCCCGTCCACCTTGGTCTTGCCTGTCTGGTATCGTATTCCGCCGCGGACGGCTATGTCTCGGCTCCGCGTCTTGAGCCGGATCAGATCTGCAACGGGAGGAGGGCGCATGAACGCCTCTTGGATCCGGCGATGAATGCGCGACGCCGGGCCGGCTTGCTCGCGGCCGTTGCGTGTGCCGCGGCGCTCGCGATGCCGGCCCATGCCGATGACTTTTATTCCGGCAAGACGCTGACCATGATCGTCGGCTTTGCGCCAGGCGGCGGCGTCGACACCACCGCGCGCGTCGTGGCCCGCCATCTCATGCGCTTTATTCCAGGCACGCCCGCGATCGTGGTGCGCAACATGGAAGGCGCCGCCGGCCTCGTGGCGATGAACTATGTGGCGACGCGGGTCGCTGCCGACGGCCTCACCGTCGCCATGCCGGGCCGCTCCTGGTACGTCGAAGGCGCATTGAAAGGTTCGGGCGTGGCGTTCGACGTCGACGCGCTCACCTATATCGGCAGCCCGGGCGGCGCCAACTCGGCCCTTTATGTACGCACCGCGACCGGCATCGGCGATCTTGCCGCGCTGAAGGCCTCGCCGAAGCCGCTGACCTTCGGCACGCTCGGTTCGACGACGCCGACCGCGATGGTGCCGGCGCTGCTCGCCGCGCAGAGCTATCCGGTCAAGTTGATCTCCGGCTACGTCTCGACGGCGCGCATCCTGGTGGCGCTGGAGCAGGGCGAGATCGACGGCTTCTGGACGGTGGAGGATTCTTTTGCCCGCCGCCACGACCTGATCGACAAAGATATGGTGCGCCCGATCCTGCAGGCACGGCCGCACCTTCCTGGCATTCTGCTGCTGCGCGATGTTATGCCGGAGAGCGTGCGACCGCTGCTCGTGTTGCTCGAAGCGCCGGAGAATCTCGGCTTGCCCTTGGTCGGCCCGCCCGGCATGGCCGTCGAGCGCACGGACATCCTGCGCAAGGCGTTTCTCGCCGTGGCGGCGGATCCGGATTACCAGGCCGAAGCGCTCAAGGCCGAGCAGCCGGTCGGCGCGCCGATCGGCGGCGCGGAGCTTGCCCGCATGGTTGCCGAATTGGCGAGCGCCGCAACGCCGGATATGGTCGCCGCCTACCGCGCGCTCGGCGCGGCAAAGTAACGCCGGCGCGGCCCGCAGTGAGGAGAATGGCTTGATGCGTCTCGATCGCCTGGAAGGACAGCCCGACAGCCGCGTGGCCTGGGGCAGCGACGTCGCCGCCCAGATGCTGCGGCGCTTCGGCATCCGCTATATCAGCCTCAATCCCGGCGCCAGCTATCGGGGCTTCCACGACAGCATCGTCAATCATCTCGGCAACAAGGACCCCGGGATCATTCTCTGCCTGCACGAGGACCATTCGGTCGCGATTGCCCATGGCTATGCCAAGGCGACCGGCGAGCCGATGGCCTGCGTGCTGCACTCCAACGTCGGGCTCCTCCACGGCATGATGAGCCTGTTCAACGCCTGGTGCGACCGCGCGCCGATGTTCGTGCTTGGCGCCACCGGCCCGGTGGCGGCCGAAAAGCGCCGGCCGTGGATCGACTGGATCCACACCTCGCGCGACCAGGGCGCCTATATCCGCTCCATCATCAAGTGGGACGACCAGCCGACGTCGCCGGACGCGTTGGTGGAGTCGATGACGCGCGCCAACATGCTGACGCGTTCGGCGCCGACCGCGCCGGTCTATATCTGCCTCGACGCCGGCTTCCAGGAGCAAAAACTCGAACGTGAGCCCGAATGGCCCGACGTCGCGCGCTTCAAGCCGCCGCTGCCGCCACGGCCGTCGAAGGACTCTGTCGGGGCCGCGGTCGCGTTGCTCAACGGCGCGCAGCGGCCGGTGATCATGTTCGGCCGCGGCTCGCGCAGCGAGCAATACTGGGCGCCGCGCGTAAAGCTTGCCGAAAGGCTCGGCGCCTGTGTCGTCACCGACCTCAAGCAGGGCGCCTCTTTTCCGACCGATCATCCGGCGCACTACTGCCCGCCGTTCAATGTGCTGGGCAAGGATGCGCGCGAGCTTCTCTGCGAAGCCGACGTCATCCTCGCGCTCGACTGGGTCGATCTCGGCGGCGCGCTGCGGCAGGCCAAGAATGTCGGCACGGTGACGGCGAAGATCATCGCCTGCTCGCTCGACCAGAACCTGCACACCGGTGCTAACATGGAATATCAGGCGCTGCCGCCGGTCGACGTTGCCATGGCCTCGACGGCGGACGTGGTGGTCGCCGAGCTCAACGACACGCTTGGTGCCGGCCGCAAGAGCCCATGGAAAGTCAAAGTGCCGGCCAAAACCAAGGCCGGCAACGGCGCCGCCATCTCGATGGAACAGGTGGCGACCGCGTTGCGCGATCAGTTCAACGATCCGGAGAACGTGACGTTCTGCACGCTCGGCCGCGGCTGGCCGTTCGACATCTGGCCGCTGCACAACGGTATGGCCTATCTCGGCAAAGACGGCGGCGGCGGCCTGGGCTCGGGGCCGGGCCTCTCCGTCGGCGCGGCGCTCGCGCTGCAGGAGCAGGGCCGCTACGCCATCTCCATGCTGGGCGACGGCGACTTCTGCATGGGCGCGACCGCGATCTGGAGCGCGGCGCATCACCGCATCCCGCTGCTCGTGCTGGTCAACAACAACCGCTCCTATTTCAACGACGAGCTGCACCAGGAGAACGTCGCCAAGACCCGCGGCCGCGAGGTCAAGAACCGCTGGATCGGCCTGCGGCTCGAGGATCCGACGCCCGACATTGCCAAGCTCGCCGAAGCCCAGGGCGCGGTCGGCATCGGGCCGGTCACCAAGGCCGAGGATGTGACGCCGGCGATCGCCCGCGGCGTCGACGTGCTAAAGAAAGGCGGCGTCTGCGTCATCGATCTGCACGTCGATCCGCCGAGCGAGCGTCAGGCGAGCCACGCACTCGGCCATCGCGCCACGGGAGAGTGAGCGCTGTCCTGGCTCTTCTTCGCCTTCTGTGGCCCGGTGCTGTGGGCCGTCTCGGTGCATTTGGACAAGTATCTGGTCGAGCGCTTCTTTAAGGACTCCGACGTCGCCATCATGGTGCTATTCACGGCGCTGATCGTCGTATTGGCGCTGCCGATTATCTGGTACTTCGAGCCGACCGTATTCAATCCGAATATCGGCAGCGTCGCGCTGATCGCCCTGGCCGGCATCCTCTACATGACCGGCATGTTGTTCTATCTGCGCGCGCTGCAAAGCGAAGAGGCATCGGTGGTCGCGCCGTTCTTCCAGACCGGACCGCTGTTCGGCTATGTGCTAGCGTATTTCGTGCTCGGCGAGATCTTGTCACCGCGGCAAATGCTCGGCGGCGCTTTGATCATCATCGGCGCGCTGTTCGTCTCGCTTCGCTTTGGCCGGAACATCAAGACGTTCAAAACCCGCTTGGCGGCCTTGATGGTGACATGCGGCTTCATCATGGCGCTGTCGAGCCTGATCTTCAAAGTCTTCGCGCTCAGGGTGGAATTCTGGACCACGACGTTCTGGATGTTCGTCGGTGAAGGTATTTTCGGAGCGGCACTGCTGATGATTCCGTCTTACCGCCGACAGTTCCTGACGCTATTGCGTACCAATACCGCGGCGCTCCTCTCGATCAACGCCTCAAACGAGCTCGTCAATCTCGGTGGCGGGCTCGGCAATCGCTACGCCTTGCTGCTCGCGCCGCTCAGCCTGGTGCAGGCGATCGGATCGACGACGACGTTGTTCGTCTTCGCGTTTGGGGTCGTGCTCAGCGTTTTCTTTCCGCAACTTGGCCGTGAGACCTTGTCCGGCCGCGAGCTTTTGCAAAAGGGCGTGGCGGCCGTGTTGGTCGCAACCGGCGTCGCGCTGGTGACGCGCTGAGGCGGCCGACCACGCGGTCATGCCGCTTTGCGCTGGACCTCCTTCGCGTTGCCGTACACAACCGTCGCCGCCGCCGTGTTGGAAATCGGGATGTGATAGTTGCGGTGCAGTTCGCTAACCTTGCCGGTCAGCGCGCCGCGCATCGCCATCCAGTTGAGGAACTCGACGCCCTGAGCGCCGGACTCCTTGACCCAGTCATGGATCGAATAGCGCGTCAGCATCTCGGGCTCCGCCACGATCTTGTCGAGGCAGAGCTGGTCGAATTCCTTGTTGATGAAGCCCGCGCGCGGGCCGTCGAGCTGGTGCGACAAGCCGCCAGTGCCGACCACCATGACGCGCAAGTCCTTGGGATAGGATTCCAGCGCCCGGCCAATCGACTGGCCGAGCTGGAAGCAGCGCTTAAGCGACGGCAGCGGATGCTGCACGGTGTTGATGTCGACCGGCACGATCTTCACCGGCCAAGTCCCGCCCGCCGTCTCGCCGGGCCACATCAGCGCCATCGGGATGGTGACTGCGTGATCGACCAGCATGTCCTGGCACATGGTGACGTCGAACGCGTCCTCGACCAGCGTATTGATCAGGTGCCACGACAGATCCGGATCGCCGGCGATCGCGCGCGACACCGGGATGCCCCAGCCTTCGTCCTCGTTGCGGTATTCCTTGGCCGCACCCACCGCAAAAGTCGGCAGCTTGTCGAGGAAAAAGTTCAGGCCGTGATCGTTGTAGAACACTACGGCAACGTCGGGCTTCTCCTTGGCGAGCCAGCCGTGGACAAAGTCGAAACCGCGGAAGAACGGCCGCCAATAAGGATCGTTCTGCTTTTTGTCCGCGATCGCCTTGCCGATCGAGGGCACGTGCGTCGTGGCGACGCCGCCGATGATGGTAGCCATGATCTATCCTCCGGCTGCCTGCAGCTTGGATTTGAATTGCTCGACCGTCATGCCGGTCTGCTGGGCGCCGACGTCCTGGACGTTGAGGCCGAAAATGCCGGCGAGCTTGGCGAGGTAATAGATGTTGCCGCCGGCCTCGATCATCTTCAGCACGTTCAGGCTCTTGACCGCTTCGCGTTGCGCGTCGGTGAGGCCGTACTTCCGGCAATAGGCATCCTGATCGTTCAGGAACGCCGCCCGGTTCTCGGCGCTGTTGAACGAGAAGCACATGCGGTTGAGCGCGAGGCCGCGCTGCGCCTGGGTGCCGTCGAACATGGTGGTGCCGGGAATGTCCTGCTGCATGGTGCGCTCCCTCACAACCTTTTTTAATAGTTTGGCGGGGAGCGGCCGGCCGGCTTTGATCTAGGTCAAGCGCGCACGGCCGCGGCCGCCGAACGGCCGCCTGGATCGCCGAAAACGCCGATGTTAAAGGTGTTTGTCGCGGCTCACGCGCCATGCAAGGAGCGAATGGATGACAAGCGTAAGGACCGGAGCCGAGCACATCGCCTCGCTCAAAGACGGCCGCGCCGTCTATATCGACGGCGAGCTCGTCGCCGACGTCACCACCCATCCGGCGTTCCGCAACGCGGTGCGCGCAGCCGCCGACCTCTACGACTTCCAGGCGCAGCCGCAGAATATCGAGCTGATGACGTTTCGGCCCGATGGTTCGAACCGCCGCGTCAACCGCGGCTGGCAGATGCCGCGCAATTACGCGGAGCTAGTGCAGCGGCGCAAAGCGCTGCAGGCCTGGGCGGCGCTGTCCTGCGGCTTCTGTGGCCGCTCGCCCGATCACCTGTCGTCGTCGCTGGTCGGCCAGCGCATGGGGCTCGACGTCTTCGCCAAGCACGGCCCGGCGCGCGCCAAGGCGTTCGCCGACTATTTCGACTATGCCCGCAACGACGACCTCTACATCAGCTACGTCATCATCAATCCGCAGGCCGAGCGCACCAAGGATTGGGGCCAGCAGGTCGAGGAGCTGGTGGCGCGCATCGTCGATGAGGACTCGGCCGGCATCACCATCCGCGGCGCCAAGATGCTCGGCACTGGCGCCGTCATGGCCAACGAGCTGTTGGTCGCCAACATGCAGCCGCTGAAGCCCGGCGAGGAGGACATCGCGTTCTCCTGCGCGCTGCCGATGAACGCCAAGGGCTTGCGCATTCTCTCGCGCAAGTCCTACGAGGCACACGCGGTATCGGTGTTCGACAATCCCTTATCGGCGCGCTTCGACGAGAACGACGCACTGATCTATTTCGACGACGTCAAGGTGCCGTGGGACCGCGTCTTCGTCCATCGCGACACCGACATGTGCCGCGCGCAGTTCCACGACACGCCGGGTCACGTCTATCAAAACTACCAGGCGCAGATCCGCCTCACGGTGAAGATGACGTTCCTCGCCGGGCTCGCCAGGCGCCTCACCGAGACGATCGGCACGACGCGAATTCCCTCCATCGTCGAGCAGCTCGGCACGCTGGCGGCCCAGGTCGGCATGGTCAATTCCATGCTGTCGGGCATGGAGGCGTCAGGCGTGCAGCTCGGCGAATGGTACGTGCCGAATAAGCACTATATGTATGCGGCGCAGGTCATCACCCAGGACCTCTATCCGCGCGTGGCGCAGACGGTGCGCGATCTCGCCGGCGGCGCGCTCATCATGCTGCCGTCATCGGCCGCCGACTTCGCCAACCCGGACGTGGCGGCGATCATCGACAAGACCCAGCGCGCCACCACCATGGCGCCGCAGGACAAGGTCAAGTTCCTCAAGGCTGCGTGGGACGCCATCGGCTCCGAGTTCGGCTCGCGCCACCTGCAATACGAGATGTTCTATGCCGGCGCCCGCTTCGTCACCACCGGCCACAGCTTCCGCACCTTTGACTGGAACGCCGCCGGCCGGATGGTCGACGATCTGCTGGCATCCTATTCGCTCGACGATGCGCTTAACGAATTGCGGAAGTAGGGCGGAAGCCTATATCCTCTCTGAAACGGTATCGGGCAGGTTGACGCGATGAACTGGATTTCCAACGTCGTGCGGCCGAAGATCCGCAGCATCCTGCGCCGCGAGGTGCCGGAGAACCTCTGGATCAAGTGTCCGGAGACTGGCCAGCTCGTCTACTACAAGGATGTCGAGGCCAACCAGTTCGTCATTCCGGTGTCGAACTACCACATGCGCATGAGCGCCACGGCGCGCCTGAAATTGATGTTCGACAACCAGACTTGGATTGACGTCGCGGTGCCGGCGGTGGCAGCCGATCCGCTGAAGTTCCGCGACGAGCGCCGCTATACCGATCGGTTGAAGGACGCCCGCACCAAGACCGGCCTCAACGATGCGGTGAAGCTCGGCTTCGGCCGGCTCGACGGCTTCGCCGTGGTGATCGGCGTGCAGGACTTCGAGTTCATGGGCGGCTCGCTCGGCATGGCGGCCGGTGAGGCAGTGATCAAGGGGCTCGACACTGCGGTCGAGAAGGGCTGCCCATTCGTGCTGTTCGCCGCGTCCGGCGGCGCGCGCATGCAGGAAGGAATTTTATCGCTGATGCAGATGCCGCGAACCACGATTGCCGTACAGCGCCTGCGCGAGACCAAGCGGCCTTATATCGTGGTGCTGACCAATCCGACCACCGGCGGTGTCACCGCGTCCTACGCCATGCTGGGCGATGTGCACATCGCCGAGCCCGGCGCGCTGATCGGCTTCGCCGGCCCGCGCGTCATCGAGCAGACTATCCGCGAAAAATTGCCCGACGGCTTCCAGAAGGCCGAATACCTGCGCGACCACGGCATGGTCGACATGGTTGTGCATCGTCACGAGTTGCGCGCGACCATCGCCAAGCTGTGCCGGCTCATGACCAAGGCACCCGCCGGCAACGGCGCCGCCCCGCCGCCGGCGCGCGCGAGCCTGCCGGCGCCGGCGTGAGCACGCCGCCGTCCAACGCCAAGACCGTCGACGCCATCCTCGCGCGACTGCTGGCGTTGCACCCCAAGCGCATCGACCTGTCACTCGGCCGCATCGAGCGGCTGCTCGCCGCGCTCGATCATCCGGAGCGGCAGCTGCCGCCGGTCATCCACGTCGCCGGCACCAACGGCAAGGGCTCGACGATCGCGTTCATGCGTGCGGTGCTGGAAGCGGCGGGAAGGCGCGTCCACGTCTACACCTCGCCAAACCTGGTGCGGCTCAACGAGCGCTTTCGCATCGGCCACGACGGCGGCGGCAAGTACGTCGATGACGAAGCGCTCGCCGCGGCGCTCGCCGAATGTGAGACGAGGAACGGTGACGCCGCGATCACGGTGTTCGAGATCGAGACCGCGGCGGCGTTTCTGTTGTTCGCGCGCCATCCCGCCGACGTGCTGCTCCTGGAAGTCGGTCTCGGCGGCCGCCTCGATGCCACCAATGTGGTCGAGCGTCCGCTCGCGAGCGTCATCAGCCGCATTTCGATCGATCACCGCGATTTTCTCGGCGACACCATCGAACAGATCGCGGCCGAAAAGGCAGGCATCCTCAAGTGCGGCGTGCCGGCGGTGATCGCGAGCCAGCCGCGCGAGGCGCTCGCCGTGATCGAGCGGCAGGCCGGGCGCATGAAGGCTTCGCTCCACATCGCCGGCGAGAACTGGACCGCGACCGAGGAACGCGGGCGCTTGGTTTATCAGGATGACGGTGGCCTGCTCGATCTGCCGGCGCCAAAACTTTACGGCCGCCATCAATTCGAGAATGCCGGCGCCGCGATCGCGGCGCTGCGCGCCGCGGGCTTGCGGCTGCCGGCCGCGGCCTTCGAGGCCGGCATGACCAAGGTCGAATGGCCGGCACGCATGCAGCGGCTCGGCCACGGCCCGCTGCCGGCACTCTTGCCGTCGGAGGGCGAGCTCTGGCTCGACGGCGGCCACAATGCCGACGGGGGCCGCGCCATCGCGGCTGCGCTCGCCGACCTCGAGGAACGCGTGTCGCGGCCGCTGGTGCTGGTGGTCGGCATGCTGTCGACCAAGGACGCCGAAGGCTTCTTGCGCAATTTCACCGGCCTCGCCCGCCGCGTCATCGCGGTACCGATCCGTCAGGACAAGGCCGTGCCGGCCGAAGCGCTCGCCGCGACCGCGCAGGGCATCGGCATTCCGGCGATCGCGCGCGACACCGTCGAGAACGCGCTCGCCGTCGCCGGCAAGCTCGAGCTTCATCCCGCGCCGCGCGTGCTCATCACCGGCTCGCTTTATCTCGCCGGCGAGGTCTTGGCTACGAACGGGACGCCGCCGGAGTAACGCTACGGCTTCAGCGACGCCGTGTAGGCCCCAAGCGCCAGCATATCGTCGACGGTGAGGTTGGCCACCACCTGCGCCATCAAGGGCGCCCACGATCCGGCGCGGCTGCCGTCTTGGAAGCTGAATAGCTGGCGCACGACGTAGTTGGCCTGCCGGCCGGCGATGGGCGGCACTTCGCCGAGCCCAGTCAATGACGGGCCGTGGCAGATCGCGCACGCGACCGTTTTGCCGTCGGTGCCGCTCTTCGCCAGCGCCTCGCCCTTGGCGACGCTGCCCTTGGGCACGAAAGCGATGAAGCCCGCGCGCGGATCGCGGTTGAGCACAATCTCCTCGTCCTCGGGAATTTCGACGATGCGGCTGCCGATCGGCTCGTCGCCGCCGCCGGGCAGCCGCAGCCGCTTGTTGCCGGGCCCCACATAGGTCTTCGGCACGGTGTCGGTCTCGACCACGCGGATCCACGGCCGCGGCTTCACCGACGCAAAATACTCGGCGGCAGCGCGCACGTCGTCGTCGCCGATCTCCTTGCCGATCGCGGTCATCGAGCCCGAGCCCTTGCGCGCGCCGGTCTTGTAGTCGGCCATCTGGCGGATGAAATAGGCCGCCGGCAGCGCCGCAACATAAGCGGATTCATCGTGCCCGGTGCCGGTCGGCAAGTGACAGGAGCCGCAGGCCCGCACCGTGGTGCCGCTGCCGTGGGCGACTACCTGCGGCATCGGCGGGTGCAGGTCCGGATACCAGTCGGGCGGATTGAACAGGTCGTCGATCTGTTTGCGGGTCAGGCTCTTGTCGCTGCCCGGCGCGGTGTGCGGCCTGTCATCGGGCGCGACTGGCGGCTGCACCTTGTCGGTTACCGGGAAGGCCCAATCGGGCTTTTCCGCAGCGATAGCCACCATCGGCGCAAACCCGACCAACACCACCCACAATAATCCGCGCATCGCTCCCCCGACTATCACGCATTATTCCAGCGTTATGTTGGCCTCATGTATCACTTTTGCCCATTTGTCGCGCTCTTTTTTGATGTAGGCGGCGAACGCCTCGGGTGAGCCCGGCATCGCGGCGAACATCTGCGGCTCGAGGAAACGGGCGCGGAAATCCGCATCGGCGAAGATCTTCGTCACTTCGCCATTGAGCTTCATGACGATATCACGCGGCAGCTTGGCGGGGCCGAACAGGCCGAACCAGGTGACGGCCTGGTAGCCGGGCAGGCCGCTTTCCGCCACCGTCGGAATGTCCGCCGCCTGTGGGATGCGCTGCTCGCTGCCGATGCCGAGCATTTTGGCGCGGCCGCCGCGCACCGCCGGCAGCGCCAAGCTGACGCTCACCGACATCAGGTTGATGCTGCCGCTGGCGATATCGTTCAGCGCCGGCGCCGCGCCGCGATAGTGCACGGCCTGCAGCTTGACCCCCGCCATGCTCTCGAACAGCGCCATGTTCATGTGCGGCGCCGAGCCGATGCCGGCGGTGCCATAGGTGAGCGCACCTGGCTTTTGCTTGGCGAGTGCGATCAGCTCGGCGGCGTTGTCGGCCGGCAGCTTGGTGTCGGCGATCAGCGCCTGGTTGATGCGCACGAGGCCGCTGATCGGCACGAAATCCCGGTCGGTGTCGTAGGGCAGCTTGCCGGGCGGATAGACCGTCGGGTTGATGGTGAAGGTGCCGGCCTCGCCGACCATCAGCGTGTAGCCGTCGGGATCGGCCTTGGCGACGCTTTGTGCGCCGAGGATGTGGGCGGCGCCACCGCGGTTCTCGACGATGACCGGCTGACCCCAGGCCTTGCTGAGCTCCTGGCCGACCGCGCGCGCCGCCACATCGGTGACGCCGCCGGCCGCCGCGGTGACGATCAGCGTGATGGGCCGGTCCGGATAGGAGCTTTGCGCAAAGCTTGCGCCATACAGGTACGGCACCAGCGCGAGCGCGGCAAACCATTGTCTCACAGGCGATGTCCTTTCGATCGTGCCCCACGATAGCACGGTCACGAAGGCTTAAGCGCTTTTCGGGCACCATGTCGCACGAGTGGGGAACGCGGATGTCGACGTTGCAGAGGACTTGGCAAGACCTAAAAGCCGAACGTAATCGCCAGGCCGTGGCCCGCCTCACCAAGGCCCTGCCGGAGATTTTTCCACCGTTCGTATTGGCCCGGGCGCTCGGTCGTGCGTTTGTGCCGCCGACGCCGCGGCTCGCCGTCGATTCCTATTGGCGCGCCCATCCGCTGCGCGCCGATCGTCTGGCGCGGGTGCTTGCCGCCCGTAGCGGCGCGCCCGATGGCTGGACTTGGCGACTGAGCGACAAGCGCGCGACTGGACTATCCGCCACGTTCCGGGCGCCGCCGGCGCCCTATCGCGAAAAGAAATACACGCTCGGTCCCGGCCGGTGCTGCGTGTGCGGGCAGCCAGTGTTTCGCTTCGGCTGGCATGTCGATCTGTGGGGCAACGGCGCGAACCGCAACGCCACCTGGCATTGCGCCTGCGTGATCGCGTGGCAATTCTGGAATGCGCCGAGCGGCGAAGCGCGACTGTTGCGCCGCCTGCAGGCCCGGCGCTGCGCGCAAAGCGGCGCCCGGCTGTGGAAGACCGCCGAGATCGATCACCGCGTGCCGCTGTTTCGGGTCTGGAGCGACCGTCGCGATACGCCCTGGCCGGAGCTCTTGGCCTATTGGGGCTTGCCGAACTTGCAGGTGATCAATCGCGACGCCCACGTGGCCAAATGCGCCGACGAGGCGCGAGATCGGCGCGTCGTGCGCGCTCGCGCTACAGCCTGATCTCACCCAGATTGACGCTGACGCCGAGGTCGGCCTCCATGGTCTTGGTGCGGCCGCTGGCGAAAATCTGCACCGTGTAGTGGCCAGAATTCTCGTCAAGCTTGTCGAATTTGAAGTCGCCGTAATTGTCAGTGGTCGTCACCGCGACTGACGCGCCGTCCTTGACGAGCTGCACGCTCGCGCCCTCGACGCAGTCGACCACGCCGTTCTTCTCCTCTGCGACTGAGCCGCCGATGAAGCATTTCGCATAGCGCCAGAGGTTCCGGTAATAGATCCGCGGCCTGGTGTTGAGCTCAGGCTTCATCACTTCGAGGCCTTGCTCGCGCGCGAGCTGTGCCATCTCCTCGTCCTCGACCTTGACGGCGCGCATGGCGCCGGTCGGGCACGACTGCTGGCCGCGGGTCTGCTGCCAGCCCTGGTCGATCAGATGGGCGTCGAAGGTCCAGGCCTGCGGCAACTGCAATTCCTCGTTCCACCAGATGTGGCCGTAGGGACAGGCGTCGACGATCTGCCGTTGCCCCTTCGCCTTCACCGGGTCGATCAGCACGATGCCGTCGCGGCGCTTGTTGATCGAGCCTTTCGGCGCCGCCTTGATGCAGGGCGCGTCGTCGCAGTGGTTGCACATGGTCGGAGCGTAGGCGATGTCGATCATCGGCATCTGCCCGCGCTCCTTCTGCAGGATGTTGATCCATTTGTGGCCATGCTTGGGCATCGGCGCCGAATAGCCCGGCCACTCGTTGCCGACATATTCGTCCATGGCCGCGAGCGTGCACAAATTGCAATTGGTGCACTCGGCGACGTCGATGATCATGTTCCATTTTTTCATTTTGCTTCACTCACTTCGCCGGCACGAGCTGCGCTTCCTTCAGCGTCCGCTTGATCTCCTTATCCCTCTCCATGGCGGCGAAGACCGCCGACATGTGGTCGGTGCGGCCGTCCCACAACTCGATCTGCACCAGCGAATTGGCGCCGGCGAGCGAGTGGGTGGTCTTGGTCTGCGTGCGCTCCGGCGTCAGCAGGTTAAGGCAGCCGCCGCGGTCGACGGATTTGCCCGGCTCGCCCATCGGGTCGTAGACCGCGGACGACTCGTAGCCGTGCGCCACGCCGCGCGGCAGACGCTGCGTCGGCAGCGCCGCGCAGATCACCGCGCCGCGGTCGTTGAACACCTTGACCAGATCGTGCTTGCCGATGCCGCGCTCGATCGCGTCTTCGGCGTTCAGGCGCACGATCCAATAATAATAACCATCGACATTGACGCGGTGGTCTTCGATGTTGAGCAGGAACGAGTCCTTGCCGTCGCCCTGGGTGTGGAACGAATACTTGCAGTGCGGCGTCAAGAGCTGCAGCGGATAGCGCTCGAACAATTCGCCGGAGTGCGCGCCCTCCCAGGACGGCTCGTATTTGACGATCGGCGGCCGCTCCGGGTCGTTGAAGCGCTTGAGCGAATTGCACTCGAATTCGAGCTTGCCGGACTGGGTCTGCAGGCCGCGCAGATATTCCTCGGTGTAGTCCGACGGCAGCGGCTGTGCTTCTGGCACGTCCTTCTTGCGGTTCTCGGCGAACCAGCGGAACGACACCGGCGCGCGCAGCTTCTCCTTCTCGGCCGGCACGACGAAGTAGCCGCGCTTCAAGAACTTCTTCCATGAGATGTATTGCGGCAGGTCGGAGGCGAGGAAGACGCGCTTGACCCAGTCGATCTCGTTGACGCCCTCGGAGAAGTAGTTGGCAAGCCCGAGCGGCTTGCACAGCTCGTTGAAGATCCAGTAGTCGGACTTCGATTCACCCAGTGGCGCGACGGCCGGGGCCTGGAACACGATGACGCGGTGATTGAGCTGCTGCTGGCCGTGATGGCCGTAGCCGCCGAGCCCGGCCCATTCGGAGATGTCGGTGCGCTCGAAATTGGTGCAGGCCGGCAGGATGACGTCGGCAAACTTGGCTTCGCCCTCGAACCAGATCGACTGGTTGACGACGAATTCCAGGTTCGGCGACTGATACATCTTCACCCAGCGATTGGTGTTGTTCATTGTCGAGAGGATAGAGCCGCCGTACTTGTAGAGCATGTGCACCGGCGAATGGCCGGGCGACGGATACGCAAACCGCGCGAACTGGTGCTCGATCGACTTGCCGACCCACGGATAGCCTTCGGCCTTGCCTTCGGTAATCGCCTCCGGCACGAAGATGCGCGGGATCCGCTGGCCGTTGGAATTCATGGTCGGCAGCTGCGGCATGCGCTGGTAGAGCTCGACCGGCATCGCGGTGTTTTCGAGGTCGCCCGACATGCCGCCGTCCGCATAGCCGGGGAAATAGAAATTGAAGTCCAGCGGCGTGCCCCATTGCAGGTTGCCCATGTTGATGCCGGGCTTGCCGAGCCCCTGCATGGCGACGAGGCAGACCATGACGCGCGCCCACGGAATGCCGGTCTGGTTGCGGCAGGCGCCGCCGTGGCCGTTGCCCCAGCCGCCGGGCGCGAGATAGACGCGCTTGCGTCCCCACTCGCGGGCCAGCGCACGCACGTCCTTGGCCGGCACGCCGGTTTCCTTTTCCTGCCACTCGGGCGTTTTCGGGATGCCGTCCTCGTCGCCGACGAGATACGCCTTCCATTTGTCGAAGCCGACCGTGTGGGTCTTCACGTACTCCTTGTCGTAGAGGTCTTCCTTGATCCAGACGTAAGCGATCGCCATCGCCATCGCGACCGAGGTGGTCGGCTTCGGCGCGAACCACTTGCCCGGCAGGAACTGCGCCGAGGCGTTGTAGTACGGGTCGACGTGGACGACCTTGATGCCGAGCTTGGGATTTTTCAGCCACTGCCGGCGCGTGGTGCCTTCCTGGGCCCCATAGGAGCCGGAGGTTGTTTCCGGATCGGCCGCCCACGACACCACCATGTCGCAGTTCTGCAAACAGTCCTCGACGGTGCCGTAGGTCTCCGACTGGCCGACGCGCAGCGTATGGCCCCAGTGGTGCACCGCGCCCCAGTACCAGCCTTCCCAGGAATCCGGGTTGTGGTGGATGCGCGTCATGCCGACCGCGTTGGCGAAGCGGAACAGCGCCGAGAGGTAGTAGCCGACATTGCCCCAGGTGTGATGTGAGCCATGGGAGAACGTGATCGCGCCCGGGCCGTATTCGCGCTTCTGCCGCTTGATCTCGTCGGTGACGAGCTTGATCGCCTCGTCCCACGAGATGCGCACGTAGCCAGACTTGCCGCGATTTTGCGGATTGCGCTCGCCGTTCGGATCGAAGTCGACGCGCTTCATCGGATGAAGCAGGCGGTCGGGCGAATAGACGATGGATTTGGCGTTCTGGCCGTGCGGCGCCAACGTGGTCTTGCGCGGCGGCGTCAGCTTTACGCCCTTGGCCTCGATGGTCCACGAGGCGCCGTCGTCCTCGGCGAGATCGATCGGCGTCATGCGCACGATCTTGCCGTCCTTGACGTAGACGAAGACCGGCCCGCCGTTGGTCATGTTGCAGTAGCGCGTGACGCCGCCGCGCAATTTCTTGCCGTACTTTAGGCCGGCCGACTGGCTCATCATCAAGGTCTGGGCGAACCAGTTGGTCAAATCCTCGGGGCCCTCGACCGTGAGGTTGAAATCCTTCTGCGCGTTGATCTGGTCGAGCCAATTGATCGGCGGCATCAACAGCGCCGCGCCGACCTTGGCGTTCTTGAACTGAAGCTTGATGTCGGGGTTTTCGTGCAGGCCAGCGCCGGTGGTGATGACGCCATTGTCAAACTTGTACCAGCGGCCGATCTCCTCGTCGCGCGTCATGATCTGGGCGACGAGATTGTGCTCCTTGAGCCGCGCCCGGAATTTCGGATGCCGCCGCGCCGCGTGCTTGAGAAGTCGCGCCGCGCCGAACAGGATGACGGGTAGCTTGATCGTGGCCAATGCCATGGCGTCCTCCGCATTGCGCGCTCGCGCTTGAGCCCGTTCCGCGCCGGGACATGCCCCCCTCGAGAGGCGCGGGCGGCTCGAACCGGGGCGATTTTGCAATAAATCTGTCGCGAATGAAACCGCTCCCGCCGCGAGGAGAGGCTGACGGCCGGTTCGCGCTTCAGTAGATTATTGCCCCATGAGATTATTGCCCATGGCGTAGCGAGGGTGAAGGCTCATCATGGTGGAGTTCCCCGTAAACCCGACCCGGCTCGACCCCTACAAGGATTTCAAATTCCGCGTGAAGTGGGATGGCCGATATGTCGCCGGCATCAGCAAGATGAGTGCGCTCAGGCGCACCACGGAGGTGGTCGAACATCGCGAGGGCGGTGATCCTTCGGCGTCGCATAAATCGCCCGGACAGACGAAATATGACGCGATCACGCTCGAACGCGGACTGACCCAGGATCGCGAGTTCGAGGCCTGGGCCAACCTGGTGTGGAAATTGGGTGCGGGTCTGGGATCCGAGACATCCCTCGCCAATTTCCGCAAGGACGTTTACATCGAGCTCTACAACGAAGCCGGCCAGCCGGTGCTGGCCTACAAGGTCTATCGCGCCTGGGTCAGCGAGTACGTGGCGCTACCGGCGCTCGATGCGCAGGCGAACGCGGTCGCCATCGAGCACATCAAGCTCGAGAACGAGGGCTGGGAGCGCGATACTGTGGTTACCGAGCCGAAGGAAACTTGACGATCTGATCGCAGCAGCAAGCCGCAGTTGCGGCCGGCTTTTGGGCGTGGAATCATGACCGCTTACGACCGCAATCTCTTGGAGAGCGCCATGGCCAAGCTCAGACATATCGCCATACAGGTTCCCGACCTCGAAAAGGCCGCGGCCTTTTACGAGGGCGTGTTCGGGCTCAAGCGGCTAAAGAAGGTCGAGGCGCCGATCGGCGACGCCATCTCGCTGACCGACGGCGTGATGAACCTGACGCTGTTGCATTTTCCGACAGGCGCGCAAGGCAGCAAGGGCGGCCCAGATTGGGCCGGCTTGCATCACTTCGGCTTCATCGTCGACAGCGAGGACGCCACCGGGCAGGAGATCAAAAAGCACGGTGGCGAGTTCTTCATGAAGCTGCCGCAATATCCGGGCGTCGACGCCGAAATGAAATACAAGGACATCAACGGCATCGTGTTCGACGTCACCGAGCACGGCTGGGGCCCGACGATTTAGGCGCGGGCTTTTTTTGCCAGTACGTCGATTTTGTCGCCGACAATTCCGACCAAGACTTTTGCGGTCCGCCTGTTCGAATATGGCGGACCCGACAAGCTCATCTACGGAGAATACGACCTGCCGCCGCTCGGTGCGCGCGACGTGCTGGTGAAGAATTTCGCCGGCTCGGTGTCGCGCTGGGACGTCAAATACCGCGCCGGCGACCTGGCGCGCTATCAGCTTCCCGGCCGCGCCGCGTTTCCGTTGCCGCAGCAGCTCGGCCGCGAGGTCGCCGGCGAGGTGGTCGCGGTGGGAGACGCGGTGACGTGCTTCAAAGCCGGCCATCGCGTCATCGGCGTCACCCATCCGGAGGATCCCGATTCGCCCGAGACCGCGCGCGGCCTCGGCAATCTGTCGCGCAATCTCGCCATTCCGGGCCACCAGGCGCTCGGCTCCTACGCGCAATTTCTCGTCCGCGACGAGGCCATGTGGCTGCCGCTGCCCGACGGCGCCGATTACGAGCAGGCCGGCGTCGCGCTGTGGCCGTTCTCGTCGTCGCATCGCGTGGTGCACGACCGGCTCGAGGTGCGAAGCGGCGACACCGTGCTGATCGCCGGCGCCTCGGGCGGCATGGGCCAGGCGACGACACAGCTTGCTAAGCTCGCCGGCGCCCGCGTCATCACGACGACGCGCCACGCCGCCAAAGCCGCGGTGCTGCGCGAGCTCGGCGCTGACGCCGCCGTGGTCACCGCCGACGCCGAGCGCGCCCAAGCCGAGGTGTTGGCGCTGACTGGCGGCGAGGGCGTCGATCACGCCGTCGATTACACCGGCAGTCCCGACGTGCTGCGCTTTCTTGGCAGCGTCATGCGGCTCGGGGGCCGCCTCGTCGTTTCCAGCGAGCAGGGCCGCGAGCCGATGCCGTTTCTCGCCTCAGATATGATCCGGCTGGAATTAAACCTGCTCGGCATCCGCGGCGCGCGCATAAACGACATGCTCGCGGTGCTTAAATTACTCGGCGCCGGCCGCATCAAGACCCGCATCGCCGCGCGCTTCCCGCTCGCCAAGGTCGGCGAAGCGCATGCTCTCCTGGAAAATTCGCCCGACCTCGTCGGCCGCATCGTCGTGCTGCCGTGGGCGTGATTACCGCGCCACGATGTTCTGCATCTCGCTTTGCCGGCCGGCCAGAAACAGCCGCATATTGTCGACAATCAGTGGCATGATGAAGTCTTCGTACTCGATCACATAGCCGCCGATATGCGGAAGGATGAAGACGTTGGGCAGGTCCCAGAATGGGCTCTCCGGCGGCAGCGGCTCGGTCTGAAACACTTCCAGCGCCGCGCCGGCGATGCGACGCTCGCGCAAGACCGCGAGCAGCGCCGCCTCGTCGACCGTCTGGCCGCGGCCGGCGCTGATGTAATGGGCGGTGGGCTTCATTGCCGCAAAAATCGCGGCGTTGAAGATTTCGATATTGTCGGCGCTCGCCGGCAGCATGTTGATGAGGTAGTCGGCGCGGGCTGCTGCCGTGGAGAGCCTTTCGGTCACGATCATCTCGTCGAAGCCAGCGGCAGCGCGCGGCGTGCGCGTGACGCCAATGACATGCATGCCGAGCGCCTTGAGCAACTCGGCGATCGCCGTGCCGACGACACCGGTGCCGGCGATCACCGCGGTCTTGCCGTGCAGCGTGCTCCACAGCCGCCGCTCCCAGAAATGCGCCTTCTGGTCGCCGACCGCACGCACCACGTCGCGGCTCACGCCCATCATCATATAGACGACCTGCTCGCGCATCGGCGGGCCGTGGATGCCGCGGCCGCTTGTGATCAGCACGCTCGGTTTCAGCGACGGGCAGCGCAGGAAATGATCGACGCCGGTTGCCAGCGACTGGATCCATTGCAGCCGCGGCGCGCCGGCGAGCATGAAATCCCGCACCTCGATGCCGAACATGATCATGATGTCGATGTCGGCGAGATCGCCTTTGACCGCGGCGGCATTGTGGAACAATACGAATTCCAGCGTCGAAAATTTTTCGCGCAGCGCGTCGCGATACATCTCGGCGTGGACGTCGACGATAAGGACTTTGGTCATGGAATTTGGAAATTATTTGGCTCGCGGCAGACCCAGGTACTTGGCCGCGTTGCCCGACGCGATATCTGCCCGCAGCGGCTCGGCGAGCGGCACATGGTCCATGAACTCGCCGGCCTCCTCTGCGGCTTCGAAGGGATGATCGGCGGCGAACATGATGCGGTCCTTGCCGAGCGCCGCCAGCGAGCAATTGAGCGGCTCGGCCGAGCACATACCGGACGTGGTCACGGCGACGTTCTGCCGGATATATTCCGACGGCTTCTTCTTGAGCTTAAGTCCGTGGAACTCGGCGCGGCTGTCGAAGCGCCACAGTAGGAACGGCAGCGTCTCGCCGAGATGGCCGAGCATCAGCCTCGTTCGCGGGAAGCGGTCGAAATGGCCGCCGATGATGAGCCGTAATGCGTGCGAGCCGGTCTCGAAGCCCCAGCCCCACATCGGCCGCATCAGCACCTTGTAGCCGGCCAGCACCGACGGCTGCGCCACCGGATCGGCCGGATGGATGTAGATTACCGCACCGAGCGCGTCGGCGCGCTCCCAAAACGGATAGAGCTCGGCGGCATCGAGATATTGGCCGTGGGTGTGGCCGTTGATCATGGCGCCGCAGAATTTGAGATCGCGGATGCAGCGCTCCAATTCGTCGGCGGCGCCGCGCGGGTCCTGCATCGCCAGATGCGCGAAGCCGGCATAGCGGTCCGGACGCTTTTCAATTTCGACGGCCAGGAAGTCGTTGGACTCGCGTGCCCGGCGCGTGGCGGTGCCGGCATCGCGCTCGGCCTGCACGCCGGGGCCGGCGATCGACAGCACGGCGCGCGCGATGCCGGCGCGGTCCATGCTTTGCAGCCGCAGCTCGCCGAAATCGGTGAGGTTGCGATAGAAGTATTCGCCGCGCTCCGGCGCGACTTCGGTCATCGTCGGCCGCCAATAATCGACCAGGCCGGGCGATAGAAAATGCTCCTCGAGCGCGATTTTTTGCACCATGTGGTCCTCGACCGTTTCCCCGTTGCATGGGGTCTATAACCGATATCCGGTTTAGTGGTATAGCGCGGCCCCCCTCCCATCCCTCCCCCGCTTGCGGGGGAGGGTGTAGGGTGGGGGCGTCAAGTGGGCGTGCTTAGGGAGGCAGTCAGTGGTCAAGAAGATCCGCGGCGTGGCGCTGGAGGAAAACCTCGACAATTCGATGGGGCTTGAGTTCTACAACCTGTCCCATCGGTTCGGCTACCAGTCGCCCAACTGGCCCTATTTCGAAGACGTCAAGATCGAGCGCATCCACTACATGGCGAAGTCGGGCGTGCTGTCGCAGCGCATCACGACCTCCATGCACAACACCACCCACATCGATGCGCCCGCCCACGTGGTGCAGGGCACCCCCTTCATCGACGAAGTGCCGCTGCCGCACTTCTTCGGCTCCGGCATCGTCATCTCGATCCCGAAGAAGAAGTGGGAGCAGATCACCTACGACGACCTCGAAAAGGCCGCCGGCAAGATCGTGCGGCCGCGCGACGTCGTCATCGTCAATACCGGCTGGCACAAGCTCTACGAGGACAGCGAGGATTATTTCTGCCGCGCGCCGGGTTTTGTGCCGTCGGCCGGCGAATGGTTCGTCGAGAAAAAGGTCAAGGTGGTCGGCCACGACACCCAGGCTAACGACCATCCGCTCGCCACGGCCATCGGCCCGCAGCGCAACGGGCCGCTGCATCCGCATCTCGCCGAAGAATACAAGAAGTGGTCCGGCGGCCGCGACTGGAAAGACGATTTTCCCGAGTGGGAGCCGGTGCACCGCATCCTGTTCAAGAACGGCATTCTAGGCATCGAGAATGTCGGTGGCGACATCGACAAGGTCACCGGCCGGCGCTGCACCTTCGCGCTGTTCCCGTGGAATTGGGAACGCGGCGACGGCTGCATCATTCGCCTGGTGGCGATCATCGACCCGAAGGGGAGCTACCGGATCGAGAAAGGGGAGAAGTTCTGATGATCGTGCGTAAATTCTCGGAAGCAAAAGCCTACGAGGCGCCGAACCATCGCGCTTACAAATCGTTTCGCGTCTATGGCGCCGAGATGGGCGGCTCGCAGGCGCTGGTATTCGGCATCTCGCACTTCCTGCCGGGCGGCGGCGCCGGCCCCGATGCCTCGCCGCCGGAAAAGATCTATTACGTGCTCTCGGGCGAGCTCACGGTCATCGCCAGCGGCAAGGAGACGGTCGCGAAAGCCGGTGACAGCGTCTATATCGGCCCGAACGAGAGCCGCGAGATCATTAACCGTAGCAACGACGTCTGCACCATCGCGGTCGCGGTGGCGCCGGTGAAATAAGTAACCCGTCATCCTGAGGCGCCCGCGCGCAGCGCGGGCCTCGAAGGATGTCGGCCGAGGTACTGGGGCCGTCGCCCCAACCGAAATCGGGTTTACCCGATTTCGGATTCTCAAGAACCAAGTCGACAAGTCGACTTGATTGACTCGCTGCGCTCGCACCTCAGGGTGACGGAACAAACGAACGAGTTGAATCATGCCCGAAGACTTCCTGAAAAACCCACTGTCGCTGTTCGACGTCAAAGGCAAGACCGCGATCATCACCGGCGCGACCGGCGCGTTCGGCGCGCTCGCCGCCCAGGTGCTGGCCGGCGCCGGCTGTAGTCTCGCGCTCTCGGCCGGCGGCGGCGAGGCGTTGAAAAAGGTCGCGGCCGATTGCGAACGGCTTGGCGCCAAGGTCGAGGCGATCAATCTGCGGCCGAGCTCGGCGGCGAACTGCGACAAGATCGTCGAAGCAGCGGTGAAGCGCTTCGGCGGCGTCGACATCGTCGTGCTCGCCGCCGGCATCAACAAGGTGCAGAAGATCGTCGAGCAGCCGCCGGAAGCGTTCGCCGAAGTGATGGATGTCAACGTCACGCAGTCATGGCTGATGGCGCGCGCGGCGGGCAAGCAAATGCTGGCGCAGGGCCGCGGCGGCAAAGTGATCCTCATGTCGTCGGCGCGCGGGCTTCTCGGCCATCCCGCCGGCTACACCGCCTATTGCGCATCGAAGTCGGCGATCGACGGCATCACCAAGGCGCTGGGCTGCGAATGGGGCGACACCGGCATCACCGTCAATGCCATCGGGCCGACGGTGTTCCGTTCGCCGCTGACCGCCTGGATGTACGAGGACACCGAGCGCGCCACCACCGTGCGCAAGGGCTTCATCACCCGCGTGCCGAAGGGGCGCTTGGGCGAGCCATCGGACCTCGCCGGGCCGCTGCTCTTCCTCGCCTCCAAGGCGTCGGACTTCTACACCGGCCACATCCTCTACGCCGACGGCGGCTACACGGCGGGCTGATATGGCGAAGGACGTCGCGGCTGCCCGCATCGCCGTCATCGGTGCCGGCCTGATGGGCCACGGCATCGCGCAGGTCTTCGCGCTTGCCGGCCATGAGGTGAAGATCACAGACACGGTAGTGAGCAATCTCGACACCGTGGCGGCGCGCATTTCGGCGAACCTGCTCGACCTCGGCGACGACGAGCGCGCGGTCGAGCGCGTGCAGGCGACCATAGATCTCACAGACGCGGTGCATGACGCCGACTACGTGGTCGAGGCGATCTCGGAAAATCTCGAAGCGAAGAAAAAATTATTCGCCGAGCTCGAGCGCCGCACCCGGCCCGACACCATCCTGGCCAGCAACACGTCGGTGATCCCGATCACCGCGATCATGCAGGATTTGAGCCGCCGCGAGCGCGCCGTCGGTACGCATTGGTGGAATCCGCCGTTCCTGGTGCCACTGGTCGAGGTGATCGAGACGCAGTGGACCTCGCCCGAGGTCGTGGCCTGGACCATGGAGCTGCATGCCGCGGCCGGCAAGAAGCCGGCGCACGTCAAGAAGGACGTGCCGGGCTTCATCGGCAACCGGCTGCAGCATGCGCTATGGCGCGAGGCGATCGCGCTGGTCGAGCATGGCATCTGCGACGCCAAGACCGTGGACGACGTGGTCAAGGCCTCGTTCGGCCGCCGCCTCGCCGTGCTCGGGCCGCTGGAAAACGCCGATCAGGTCGGCACCGATCTTACGCTCGCCATCCACGACATCGTGCTGCCGGCGATCGAGAACCGCCCCGGCCCGTCGCCCTACCTGCAGGACCTGGTCGCCGACGGCAAGCTCGGCTTCAAGTCCGGCGAAGGCTTTCAGCAATGGAGCCCGCAGCAGCAGGCGGCGCTGCGCACCCGGGTGATGCGGCATCTGAAAGCGATGCGGGATACTTGAAGTCAGCGCGCAAGCGATAGCGCTTCGCTGGCGCCGCTGGTCGCCCGCAAGGCCGGCATGACTTCGTCGGCAAACAGATTGATCGAGCGCAACGTCTCGTCGCAGGTCAGATCGCCGAAGGCGAACTGGCCCACGACATAGTTGCATCCGGTCTCGGCGAGCTGCGCTTGCAGGAATGCCGTGACCATCCTGGGCGAGCCAGCGATGCCCTGGCCGACGTCGACCAGCCCGTCCCATTGCGGCGGCCGGGGATGGGTCTGCGCGCGGCCGTGCAGCCGCGGCAGATGGGTAAAGCTCCTATGCCACGGCAGATAAGCCCGGCGAGCGAGCCGCTCTGCCTCCGCATCGGTCTCCGCCACGACGATGAAGCGGCCGAGGCCGAGCTTGGGTATCGCCGCGCCCGGATGCGGCGGCCGCCACGTGGCGCGATAGCGTGCGATGGAAGCTTGCGTGTCGGTGGGCGAGTCCAGACTCACGACGTTGAGATTGCGTTTGGCGGCGCGCTCGGCGCTGTCGGGGGCGTGCACGCCGTACCACAGCGGCGGATGCGGCTTCTGAAACGGCGCGAGCTCCATCGGCACGTTGTCGAAGTCGAAATACTTGCCGTGGAAGTCGAGCGTCTTGTGGGTGAGCCCGCGCAAGATGACCTCGATCGCCTCGGCATAAATGTCCTGCCGCGCGTCGGCGTCGACGCCGAAATATTCGGCCTCGATCGGCGAGGCGCCGCGGCCGAACGACAGCTCCAGCCGGCCGCGGCTCATCTGGTCGAGCATGCAGATTTCGGCGATCAGCCGCAGCGGATGATAGAGCGGCAGCACGAAAACGAGCGGGCCGAAGCGCAGCCGCTTGGTGCGTTGCGCGACGGCCGCAAGAAACACATTCGGTGACGGCGCCATGCCGAGCGGCGTCGCGTGGTGCTCGGCGACGTGATAGGCGTAGAAGCCCAGCCGATCGTAGGCTTCGACGATCCTGAGCCGGTCCTCGTAGAAATCCGGCAGTGCCGCGCCGGTGCGGTCGAGATGATCGAAGATGCCGAATTCCATGCGGGACCCCGTTATGCGACGCGCAGGCGCTCGATCAGCGTACGGCTGTCGGGCAATTTGTCGAGGTTTAGCACTGCATCGATCAGCGCATCCTGCTGCATGGCCGCCATGACGCCGCGGGTGAGCTTGCGGAATTTGCCGACGATGTCGTCGGCGGAGGCGAACGATTGCTCGCTGCCGCGCGGCGCCTCGCGGGTCTCGCTTTCGACCGCGCCGTCTTTGAAGCGGATGTCGACCCGCACCTTGTGCCGGGCGCCGGCACCGAGCGCGGTGATGGCGGGATCGTGCACGACCCTGACCTTGCGCGACAATGCGATGCGCGCTTGATCGTCGACGCAGTCGGGCGGGAACTCATCGACGAACACGTCGCCCTTGAGCAGCAGCGTGGCCACGCAGAACGGTAGGTTGAGCTGCGCCGAAGTCAGGCCTTCGGGCCGGTACGGCCAGCCGACGTGGTCGACGGTGACCTGCGAGCCGTGCACGACGATTTCCTCGATATCGTCGCGAGCGAACGGCCGCCGGGCGCGGATGTCGCGGATGGCGTCGAGGGTGGTGTGGTTGGAGCCGACGCAGGAATAGAACTTCAGCGAGATGCGCAGCGTCTCGAACCGTTCGCCGAGGCCGGCGCTCAATTCGTCGAGATTGAAGCGATCGTGCGAGCGCGAGAACGTGGTGCAGAAGCCGCCATAGGGCGCCTCGAACACGTCGACGATGCCAGTGAAGCCCTCCTTCGCCAGCAGCGCGCCGTAGAGGCCGCTCTGCGCGGCACGGCCGGCATGCATGCGTTTGACCATGGCGCCGTATTGCGCTGCCATCAGGCCCGACGACTGGGTGCCGGCGATGCCGAGGGCGTGCACGGTGCGATCGGCGTCGAGCGAAAGCCCGCGCGCCGCGCCGGCCGCGGCGGAGAAAATGCCGACCGTGGCGCCGGAATGCCAGCCCTGGCCGATATGCTCCTGGCCCATGCACAGCCCGACGCGCGGGCCGATCTCGTAGCCGGCGACCGCGGCGGTCAGAAAATCGCGGCCGGAAAGCGGCGCGTGGCTCTCCGCCACGGCGATCAGCGCCGGCAGGGTCACCGCGCCGACATGGAGCACGGCTTTCCTGTGCACGTCGTCGAGCTCAAAACCCTGCACCTGGGTGCCGTTGAGCAAGGCCGCGTGCGGCGAAGACAGCTTTCGGTCGGTGCCCCAGACCGATGTCGTCCGCGTCGCGTCGAGCGATTCCAGCGTGCCGCGCAGGATGCGGCACCATTCCAGATTGGCGCCATAGATGGCGCAGCCGAGCGAATCGAGCATCAAAAGCTTGATGCGTTCGCGGACCTCGGCCGGAATTTGCGCATAGGTCAGCCCGGAGACGAATGCGGCGATCTTGCGAGTGTGGACGTTGTTGTCGGCGCCGGCATGGGCGGCCATGCTCAGCCCCTCTGATCGGATGTCACTGCGCCGCGGTCTTTGATTTCAAATTGTCCCACCACGGACAGACGCCGGCCATGACCTGGTAGTTGCCGTCCATCACCTGCACCGGACGGCGGAAGCCGTCGGCGGCGTTCTTCAGCCGCAGCGCGCGGGCCTTCTCGCTGTCTTCCTTGGACAGCCAGGTGCGGTCGTGGCCCCACATGCTCGGGCCTTCCTTGCGCTCGGTGGCCTGCCAGATGTCGACGTCGATCGAGCGCGCGCCCCAGCCGTATTCGACCATAAAGGCCGACGGCGTCCACGAGTAGAACGAGGTGATGAAATCGCTGGTGTGGCGGCCAAGCGTGACGCCGATCCTGCCCTCTTCGCCGAGCGCGAGGTCGTAGGCTTGCCCGACGTCGTCGAAGCTGAACACCTCCATCATGACGTGATGCACGGCGTTCTTGCCGGTCTGGATGAAGGCGAGGCTGTGGTGGCGCGGATTGAGGTGCAGGAAGCGCGCGACGAACGGATGATCGTAGTAGTCGGTCAGCCGGAAGCCGAGCACGCCGCGATAGAACGCCATCAGCTTGTCGATAGTCTCGCGGGTGTCGACATTGAGGACGACATGGCCGAGGCCGAGCGGCCCGGTGCGGAAGCCCGAGATCGAGCGGCCGGGCTTGAACGGTTCCGTTGTGGTCTCGGCGCCGTGGAACAGTTCCAGCCGGTTGCCGAGCGGATCGGCGAACACGATCAGATCGCGCACATGGCGCTCGTCGGCAAGCGCGCGGGCGCCGCGCGCAACCTCGATCGCGTTCCTCTCGAGCTGCGCGGCGATGGCATCGAGCGCCGCCGCGTCGGCGACCTCCCAGCCGAAGAAGCCGATGCCTTCGCCGCCGTCGGCGTCGACAATGATGCGCTGCTTGCGGTCGTCCATGCGGAAGGCGAGCGTTGAGCGCGACCTGTCGATGCGCTGCAGGCCGAGGAGCCCCGAGCCATAGCTCGCCCAATCGCCCAAATCCTTGGCGCGCACGCCGACATAGCCCAAAGCCTGTGGGACCGAATCTTGACTAACCATCGATAAACCTCATGACATTTGCCATCCTTCTACACCGATGGCATGACCGGGAAAACGCCCGCAACGGACAAGGAAGCCATGCCCGAACGAGTGAAACCGCCGTTCCGCGCCGACCATGTCGGCAGCCTGATCCGGCCCGATTCCTTGATCGCGGCGCGGGAGGCCGCCGAGAAGGGCGCGCTGCCAGTGGCCGAGCTGACGCGCATCCAGCACGACGCTATCCGCGGCGTGGTGCGGCTGCAGGAAGAGCTCGGGCTTCGCCTCGTCACCGACGGCGAATACAACCGGCACTCCTGGCAGCGCGACTTCTTGCTCAAGATCGGCAACGTCAAGAGCATGCCGTCGCGGCTCACCGTGCGGTTTCATTCCGCCGCCGGCGCCCGCGATCACTCGCCGCCGTCGCTGCAGGTCGCCGGCAAGCTCACGCGGCCCGCGGGCATTTTCGTCGACGACTTCAAGTTCCTCGCCGCCGTCGCCAAGGCTTCCGTTGCCAAGCCGATGCCGAAGCTCACGATCCCATCGCCGACCATCGTGCATTTCCGCGGCGGCCGCGACGCCATCGATGCCAAGGCCTATCCGGCGATGGAAGCCTTCTATGACGACCTCGCCGCGGTCTATCGCGCCGAGATCGCCGACCTCGCCGCCACCGGCTGCCGCTACCTGCAGATCGACGAGGTCAATCTCGCTTATCTGTGCGATCCGGAATTGCGCCGCCAGGTCGCCAATATCGGCGAGGATCCGGCGAGCCTGCCGAAGACTTACGCCAAGCTGCTCAACGCCGTCGTCGCCGGCAAGCCTAACGACATGACGGTGTGCATGCATCTATGCCGCGGCAATTTCGCCGGCGCCTGGATCGCCGAGGGCGGCTACGAGCCGGTCGCCGAGCTGCTGTTCAACGAGATCGACGTCGACGGCTATTTCCTGGAATACGACACTGCTCGTGCGGGGAGCTTTGCTCCCCTACGGTTCTTACCGAAAGGCAAGATCGCGGTGCTCGGCCTCGTCACCACCAAGAGCCCGCAGCTGGAAACCAAGGACGAGCTCAAGCGCCGCATCGAGGAGGCAAGCCGCTACGCGCCGCTCGAGCAATTGGCGCTGTCGCCGCAATGCGGCTTCTCCTCGGGCATCGGCGGCAACGCCATGACGGTCGAGGACGAGATCAGAAAGCTCAAGCTGGTGGTCGAGACCGCGCGCGAGGTCTGGGGCGCGGCGTGACAGGGCATTTGCGCTTCAACTGCGCCTTCGGCGGCCGCCTCACTTGATTTCGATCAAGACGGCTGCGCCGGCGCGCGCTAGCATTTCGGCCTGAGCCCGCTCGGGCGGGCGTCCCGTTCATCAATCGTCAGGACGCTGCCGATGCCGCGGCTATTCACCGAAAGGCTGTTCCGGCGCGCGCTGATTGCAATCGCACTCGCCGGCCTGATCGCGGGCGGGCTGACGTGGGCGAGCGGCCGCGGCGACATCGCCAACTGGTACTGGGCCGCAGGCACCCTCCCGGTCGTCATCGGGCTGCTCATTTCCATGATCCGCGACTTCCTCGCGGGCCGCATGGGTGTCGACTCGGTCGCCTTCGTCTCGATGTCGGGCGCGCTCGCGCTCGGGCAGAATTTGGCCGGCATCGTCATCGCCATCATGTATGCCGGCGGCCACCTGCTCGAGGACATCGCCGTCGCCCGTGCCGAACGCGATCTGAAATTGCTGATCGATCGCGCGCCGCGCGTTGCCCATCGCCGCGTCAACTCGACCATCGAGGATGTCGCGATCGATTGGGTCGCCGTCGGCGACGACATTCTGGTTCGGGCCGGTGAAGTCGTTCCGGTCGACGGCATCATTATAAGCGCAACCGCTACGATCGACGAGGCGTCGCTCACCGGCGAGCCGATTCCGGTGTCGCGTCAGGCCGGCGAACTGGCGCGCAGCGGCTCGCTCAATGCCGGCGACACCTTCGAAATTCGCACTTCCGCCGCGGCGAACCGGAGCACCTATGCCGGGATTGTTCGCATGGTCAGCGCGGCGCAGACCGCCAAGGCACCGTTCATCCGCATCGCCGACCGCTACGCGCTGCTGCTGCTGCCGGTCACGCTCGCGGTGGCGGGTGGCGCCTGGCTCCTCTCTAACGATCCGGTGCGCGCGCTCGCGGTGCTGGTCGCGGCGACGCCGTGCCCGCTCATTCTCGCAGCTCCGGTTGCCTTCATCGCCGGGGT
>Ga0335081_10000879_pt1 | contig 48238 bp, 44 predicted proteins | sample Lox_Sample_35_FD_206713 | JGI IMG/M metagenome (GOLD analysis project Ga0335081, IMG submission 206713) | Soil microbial communities from Loxahatchee National Wildlife Refuge, Florida, United States - Lox_Sample_3.5 | ecosystem: Environmental > Terrestrial > Soil > Wetlands | place: USA... | reverse complement strand
GACCTCGTTCGGGCCAGCAAGTGCAAGGGCAGCGTCAAATCCCGCCGAAAGCAGGCCGGCTGGAACCCGAAGGTTCTCATGGAAATCCTGCAGATCGCTTGAGCGTTAACCTGGATTCCGCGCCGTGTCTCGGGCCTGCCCGAGATCGACATCAATAATGCGCAAGTCGGGCAGGCAGGCCCGACTTGCGATGCGATTTTGCCCACGCGGATCGGCGCGAGCACGCGCGCTTGCCCACCCTACGGTTTGGTCGCCTTTTCGAGATACGCGATCAAGTCCGCGCGCGCGGCCGCATCCGGCAGGCCCGCATAGGGCATGCGGTTTGCCGGCACGCGTTTCTGCGGATCGGCGATGAACTCATCGAGGGACTGCGCCGTCCAGGTGATGCCGCTGCGCCGCATGGCCGGCGAATAGCGGAAATCAGTGAGCGACCCGGCCTTGCGGCCGAACAAGCCCGCGAAGCTCGGGCCGACGATCGTGACGCCCGGCTTGAGTGAATGGCAGGCGCCGCATTCGATGAACTTCTGCTCGCCGCGCGCCACGTCGCCGGCGGCATGCGCAGGAACGAGCAGGGTGGGCAAAATGGCGACGAGCCATTTTGCCCAAGCGGGCGTGCGCGCGATGGGGTTCGCGTGGGCAAGCGCGAAGATGCGATCGCCCACCCTGCGCGGAGTCGCTTTTTTCATGCGTGCACCAATTGACCGGGATTCTTGAGATACTGGTTCTTGATGGCGTCGAGCGCCCAGTAGGTGAGCGCGCCGACCGGGCCGGTCGGGTTGTAGGACGAGTTGTGCGGAAACGCGCAGGCGCCGAACACGAACAGATTGTGGCAGCCCCAGCTCTGCAGGTATTTGTTCACGACGCTCTCGCGCGGGTTGGTGCCCATGATGGCGCCGCCGGTGTTGTGCGTGCTCTGATAGGGCACGACCGTCCACGACGTGCGCGCCTTTGCCTCGTTGAGGTGGGTCGGCTTCATCGCGCGCGCGAGATCGTTGACGGTCTTGGCGGCGTGCTGGCCGAGCTTCTGCTCGTTCGCCTTGTAGTCGAAGGTCATGCGCATCAGCGGCTGGCCGAAGGCATTGCGGTAGGTCGGATCGAGATCGAGCCAGTTGTAGCGGTTCGCCATCACGCTGCCGCTCGCGCCGATGCCCATCGCGCCCTGGTACCACTTCACGCGCGCTTCCTTCCACGCCGTGCCCCATTGCGGCGTGCCGGCGGGCAGCGGGCGGTAGGCGATCGGCGCGCCGGTGTTGTGGCCGGCCGAGACGTTGTAGGCGCCGACGAAGCGCGCCGGCCCGCGGTCGAAATCCCAGTTCACGTTGAAGTCGTCGAACGTGATGTTGGTGCCGCCGCCCGCCATGAACGGATTGAAATGGCGGCCTTCGAAGAACAGCCCCGCGCCGACGCCGGTCTGGTAGCAGTAGTTCTTGCCGACCACCCCGGTCTGCGTCTGCGGATCGTAGGGCTCGCCGATGCCGGACAGGAGCAGCAGGTGCACGTTGTTGAGCGCGTAGGCGCACAGCAGCACGAGGCCGGCCGGCTGCTCGAATTCCTCGCCGTTGAGGACATTGGTGTAGGCGACGCCGCTGACGCGCTTGCCGTCGGAATCCTTGAGCACCCGGGTGACCCAGGAATGGGTGCGCAGCTCGAAATTGGGATTGGCGAGCGCGAGCGGGATCACGGCGACGTGCGGCGAGCCTTTGGCGTTCGCCTCGCAGCCGAACTGCTGGCAATAGCCGCAATACTGGCAGGCGCCGAATTTCGCGCCGTCCGGATTGGTGTAGGGCTGCGACGCGTTGGCGGTCGGACGCGGGAACGGATGATAGCCGGCGTTCTTCGCGGCCTGCGTGAACATCACGCCGGCGAGGATCTCGGACAGCGGCGGCAGCGGATAGTCGCGCTTGCGCGGCGCCTCGAACGGATTGCCGCCCGCCTGCAGGGCGCCATTGAGGTTGCCGGCCTTGCCCGACACCGCGGCGGTGTATTCGAAGCGCTCGTAGTGGGGCTCGAGCTCCGCATAGGTGATGCCCCAGTCCTGGATCGTCATGTCGTCGGGGATGAACTTCTTGCCGTAGCGCTCCTCGTACATCGAGCGGATCTTCAGCTCCATGTCGGTCCAGCGCCACGTATGTCCGCTCCAGTGCACGGCGGCGCCGCCCACCACCTCGCCGGGCAGGAACGAGCCGAGCCGGCGCATCGGCAGCGCCTCCTGCGCGGGATTGTTGCGGATCGTCAGCGTGTCGCGCGCCGTGTTCATCATCAGATCCTTGCGGATCGCGTAGCGCAGCTCGTCGCGGATGCCGGGCAGCGAGTAGTCGTTGGCGGCCGTGCGCATGCCGCCGCGCTCGAGCGCGACCACTTTCAGGCCCGCTTGCGCCAGTTCCTTCGCCATGATGCCGCCGGTCCAGCCGAGCCCGACGATGACGACATCGACGTCCTTGAGCTTCTTCGCCATGGCGTTCCCCCTCAACTCATGTCCGCGATGCTGACCGGCTCGTTGGGGAAGGGCTTGTCGCGATACTGCACGACGTGCTCGCGATGCACCGCGATGGCGCCCGGGAAGCCGAGCATGCGCCAGCCCGCCTTGTTGCGGTTGCCGCCATAGATCGGGTCGGCGAACATGCCTTCCATCACGGTCTGATAGACCGTGCCCCAGAAGGCGCGCACCGGCAGGCCGTGGTCGAAGGTGATTTTTGCGGTCGAGAGGCCGAGGAGCACCTGCTCGCGCTGCGCGGCGTCGATCTGGTCAAAAGCCTTGCCGAACGTTCTTCTGCAGTACGCGTTGGTCGCCGCGATTCCCGTGCGATAGAGCTCGGCGGGCGTGAGCGGCAGCTGATAGCCCTGGTTGGGCACGCCCTGCCGCCACGGTCCGTGCAGGTACAGCCGGTCGCCCTTGCCCCAGGCGCCGGCGAGCGCGCGGTCGATATAGATATTGATTCCGAGGTCGGTCCCCTTGGGGCTCAGATGATCCGCCGGCACCATGTGGTCGACCAGCGCTTCGACGAAGGCGGCTTCCTCGAGATTGAGGAATTCGTAGCCGGCGGCCTGCGGTGCCGCGGGAGCCGTCGCGGCCGCGGCGGCCGGCTGCTGCGCCTGTGCGCTCTGCGGTTCCTCGACGCCGGCGGCCGCCGCGGCGCCGCCGACCACCGCGGTCTTGAGAAAATCGCGGCGGCCGAACTTTTGCGCGGTCATGGGCTCCTCCCGTGTCTCCGGCTTTTGTTCGCCGCCGGATGACGTGCGGGAAGGATGCGCTCGCACTGGCCGGTCGGCAAGCCGCTCGGCCGCAGGGCGGGGATGCGTCTAGCTCGTTGCCGGTTCCGGCACGTCGGCGCCTTCGCGCCAGATCGCGATCAGCACCGACATGATCGCGGGACCGAGGAAGATGCCGATCAGCCCGAAGGTTTCGAGGCCGCCGAAAATGCCGAGCAGCACCCACAGGAAGGGCAGGCGGGTCGAGCTGCCGATCAGGATCGGCCGCACGAAGTGGTCGGCGACGAAGACGACGAGCGAGCCCGCCACCAGGATGACGACGGCGCCGGTCGTCTGCGACTCGGCGAGCAGGAACAGCGCTGCGCCGACGAAGATCACCGGCGCGCCGAACGGGACGGTCGCGAGCACGCCGGTCGCAAGCGTGAGCAGGATCACGTGGTGCATCCCGACGCCCCAATAGGCGATGCCGAGCAGCAGGCCCTCGCCGAGGCCGACCAGCACCAGCCCGTTGACGGTGGCGCGCACCGCCGCGACGGCGTTCTGGCCGAGGTGCCCGCCGGGCGGCCCGAACAGCCGATCGGCGATCACGTGCGCTTCCCCCATGAGGTTCGGCCCGTCGCGGTAGAGGAAGAAGAGCGCCAGCAGCGTGAACACCAGGATGGTGAGCCGGCTCGCCACCTCGACGCCGAGCGTGCGGGTGAAGGAAATGATGCCGCTCGTTTCCGCATGGCCGAACATCGAGCGCGCCGCGCCCGGCTCGGCAAGATTGGTCTTCCACCAGGACGCCAGGGACTCGCCGATCACCGGCACGTGCGCGAGCCAGTCGGGCGTGCCGAGCCCGTGCTGCCGGACGTCGTGGATCCACTGCATGAGCGCGCCGCCATCGCGCGCGCCCTCGATGCCGAGGCCGATCAACGGCATCACCAGCACGACCGCGAGCACGAGGGTGAGCACGGCGGCGGCGCCGGTGCGGCCCATGCCGCGGCCGGCAAGCGTCTGGCGCAGCGGCCAGGTCGCGATCGCGAGCACGCACGCCCAGGCGAGCGCCGGGATGAACCGCCACAGCATCCACACCGCCGCCAGCGCGACCGCGATGATCAGCGCCGTGCGGGCAATCCGTTGGAGATTCCACTCCGTGCTCAACATGGAACGTCGCCCCGTTTGCATTCGAATTCGCGCACGATCTTCTCCGAAAACCGCTTCCCGCCCCCGTATCACCTACGGGGCAGGCTTTTTCGGGATCATGCTCTATCCGCGGCCGCGATAGCCGGGCACGCCTTGGTCGGGCAGCCAGGCGCCGCGCGGCAGCCGGCCCGACTGCCAGAATACGTCGATCGGCATGCCGCCGCGCGGGAAGAAATAGCCGCCGATGCGCAGGTAGCGCGGCCGCAACAGGTCGACCAGCCGCTTGCCGATCGTCACGACGCAATCCTCGTGGAAATTGCCGTGGTTGCGGAAACTGTTGAGGTAGAGCTTGAGCGATTTCGATTCGACGAGCCAGCGCGCCGGCACATAGTCGATGACGACGATGGCGAAATCCGGCTGGCCCGTGACCGGGCACATGGTGGTGAATTCCGGAAACGTGAACCGCGCCACATAAGGACTGCCGGGGTGCGGGTTGCTGACGCGGTCGAGCTGCGCGTCCCGTGGGGAGGCCGGGGGCCGGGTTGGGCGGCCGAGGAGGGGTTTTCGCGCCATGAATGTGGTTCGCCAGAATGAGAAATTCGCCGCCCGCAAGATGCCTGTCAGGGGCGGACCGGTGCCTTCAACCCGCCTTGAACCCGTGTAGCGTATTGCTATTGTCTCGTCTCGCTTATCGGGAATCGCCGTTATTTGGAACAGCCACCGCTGAACGGCATTGTGGTGATGATGGGCGCCAACTTTCATCGATTGCGAGTGCGGCTGCCGGGATTGGCTTCGGAGCATGACCGGCGCAGAGGGTGAGGTCGAACAGCGTGCCAACGGCGATGCTTTGCGTCGCTATCGTACTGTTTTCTCGAGAGGGCAATCCGTCGCAAGGCCATCCAGGCTGCAACGAGAGATCGCCCACGCGGCCGTCTGGCTCGGCTTGTGCTTCGTTGGAGGATGCGTGGTGCTCTCGGTAGCCTATGCCACCGCTGGAAGGCAATCCCTCGAGCAAGTTCCGATCGCCATCTGTCGCCCGCACGCAACGTGAGGCGGCACGGGTGTGCGCCCGCGGTGCATCGGCATGGTCCGGGGCGCGGGCCTTGCCTCGACCTGCTAGCCGGATGTGTCGCCGGGGGCTTATCGTTTGGGATGTCCCGAACCGTTGCGGCGCAGGAGTGTCGTCGTGTCGATCAAGTTCCGGCTTCCCCACGACGTGCTCTCCCGCCGCCGGCTGCTGGCACTGCTGGCGCGCGTGCCGGTGCTGGCGGCGCTGGTGCCCGGCGTCCGCGCCTTTGCGGCGCGCCACCCACCGGGCCTCGACGCGCATGCGCGGCGCACCGTCACGGCTGTCGTCGACCTCATGCTGCCGCGCGATGATCTGCCCGGCGGGCTCGCGCTGCGCATCGACCAGGGCCTGATCGCGTCCGCGGATGACGGGATGCGCCGCAGCCTCGCCGAGGCAGTCGCCTGGCTCGACGCGCGGGCGCGCGCCAAGCACGCCGCCGATTTCCTTGCACTCGACGCCGCCGCCCGGGAGGGGGTGCTGCGCGCTGCGTTGGTGTCGGACGACGACGGCGCCGGCGCGATCGCGCACACGCTGCGCGATCGCGCCTTCATGCTCTACTACACGGACAAGACCGTAATGGCGGCCTTTCCTTATACGGCACCGCCGCAGCCGGAAGGCTTTCCCGATTTCCAGGAGGCGCCGAAATGAGCGACGCGCCCTGGGACGTCGTCGTGGTCGGGAGCGGCGCGGGCGGCGCGGCCGCGGCCTATGGGCTGTGCCGGCGCGGTCTCTCGGTCCTGCTGCTCGAGGCAGGGCCGCGCTTCAATCCCGCGACCGACTACGCGCAGACCGCGCCCGACTGGGAGCTGCATGATTTTCCCGAAAAGCCCGGCTCCAAGAGCCGCGTCGTGATGGCGCCCGGCCAGCCGCTGCTGCGCGAGGAGCCGCTGCTCGTCTCGATGAGCCGCGGCTCCGGTCGCCAGGGCGTGCGCGGCCGGCGGCTGATGGGCGAGTACTACCATGTGCGCGGCGTCGGCGGCAGCACGCTGCATTTCACCGGCGAGGCGCATCGTTTGCATCCCGCCGCGATGCTGATGAAGAGCCGCTTCGGCGTCGCCGCCGATTGGCCGGTCGAGTATGCCGAGCTTGAACCCTACTACGTGCAGGCCGAGGAGCTCATCGGCGTGGCCGGACCCGCGACGCAGGGCGCGCGCTGGCGCTCGAAGTCCTTTCCTCTCCCCGCCCATCCGTTGTCCTACGCGGCGCGCACCCTCGGCGCCGGCGCCGCCGCGATCGGGCTTCACTGGGAGGCCAATAGCCGCGTAGCCCCGTCCGCGCCGTACCGCGACCGGCCGGACTGCAACTACTGCGGCGCCTGCGAGATGGGATGCATGCGCGGCGACAAGGGCAGCGCCGACGTGACCTTTGTGGCGGCCGCGCTCGCGACCGGTCGCTGCACGCTGCGTCCCGACTCGGCCGTGGTTCGCATCGAGCGCGGTGCCGGCGACCGCATCGCGGCGGTGCTGGTCGGCCAGCGCAACGGCAAGGTCGAGCGCATCGCCACGCCGCTGCTCGTGATCGCGGCCGGCGCGGTCGAGACGCCGCGCCTGCTGCTCGCCTCCGACCACCTCGCCAACGAGAGCGGCGAGGTCGGCCGCAACTTCATGGAGACATTGGCGACCGAGGTGAACGCGCTGCATCCGCGTCCGCAGCACGGGCGGCGCGGCCTGCCCAGCGACGCCATCGCCTGGGATTTCAACGCACCCGACGCCGTCCCGGGCGTGGTCGGCGGCTGTCGCTTCTACAATGCCTCGGCGGAAGCGGGCCTGATGGGCCTCGGCACCTTCGCGTGCGAGGCGGTGGCGGGCTGGGGCCGCGAGCACGCGCGCGAGCTGCGCCGGACCTGGGGGCATGCGCTGAGCGTCGCGGCGATCGGCGAAAGCCTGCCCAACGACAAGTCTCGCATCGACCTCGACCCGCATGCGCGCGACGCGTTCGGCCTGCCGCTCGCGCGCATCACCTCGTGGATCACCGACGGCGACGTGGCGCGCCTGCGTTTCATGGCCGGCAAGTGCCGCGATCTCCTCGCGGCGAGCGGCGCGACCGACATCTTCGAGGCCTCGAGCACCTGGGACAATTTCAGCGCCAGCCACGTGTTCGGCACCTGCCGCATGGGCGCGAGCGCGTCCGACTCGGTGGTGGATCGCGACCTGCGCTCGCATCGCTGGCGCAATCTGTGGATCACCGACGCGAGCGTGTTTCCGTCCTCGGGCGGCGGCGAGGCGCCCTCGCTCACCATCCAAGCGCTGGCGCTGCGCGCGGCGGAGCGGATCGGAACGTGAGCATGCGGTCGCCAACGGTCGGTGTGCCGCACGCGCGTTCCTCAATTCTTGCGCGCCCTCGGCCAATTCGTGGTAGCTTGCGAACAATGTTCATTTTGCCGACCAGCCGCAGTCGAGGTCGCCGCCGCATTATCGCGGGAGTGCTCGCCTATCTGCTCGCGCTCCAGGGGTTGATCGCGAGCGTCGGGCTCGGAATGTCCGCCGCATCGGCCGCTGACGGCATCGGCTTCGTCCTCTGCAGTCCCGTCACCGACGCTCGCCCGGCCGCACCGTTGGACAGCGGCAGCCAGGACCGGTCCGATCATCGGCCGCAATGCCCATTCTGCTTCGTCGCCGCGCAAAGCGCCGGGTTTTTGGCGACGCCGGGCGATGCGACCATCGTTCCGGCCGACGTGGCGCGAGAGGTTTCCGCGCTGCGTTATGGCACTACGGGCGGCCGCATCATCGCGTCCTCGCTTCGCCGCAGCAACGGCCATCCGCGCGCTCCGCCGTCCTTCTCCGTCTGAGCCAGAACCGCTCCCGCATGCGCGGGAGCTTCAACCATGCGCTTACGGAGAAGAATCCATGACTCGCTTGCTTACGCTCGTCGCGACTGCGGCCATATCGATGGCGCTCGCTCTGCCGGCCTTTTCGCAGAATGCCTCGATTCAGGTGGAAAAGCCCTGGGCACGGGCGACGCCCGGCGGGGCCAGCACGGGCGCCGTCTACATGACGCTCGACAACAAGTCGAACGCGGCTGATCGGCTCGTCGGCGCCTCGACGGACGTCGCCGCCACCGTGCAGGTCCATGAGATGAGCATGGAGAACGGCACCATGAAGATGCGCGAGGTCGCCGGCGGTCTCGCCATTCCGGCCGGCGGATCGGTGGTGCTCAAGCCCGGCGCCTATCACGTCATGTTGATAGGGCTGAAGAAGCCGCTTAAGGCCGGCAACAGCTTCCCGCTGACCCTGAAGTTCGAGAAGGCCGGCGAGGTCGCCGTCACGGTGCCGGTCGAGGCCATGGGCGCGACCGACGCCCCCATGCCGGGCATGAACCACATGGCTCCCATGGACCATATGGATCATATGAAGTGATGCGCCGCAGTTACCTGATCCTGGCGGTAATGGCCGCGAGTGCGGTTGTTGCCGTCGGCCTCGTTTGGTCGGTAGCCGTCTTGCTCGGCGGCGTGCAGGCGCAGATCGGCTCCGCCGCGATCGGCGGTCCGTTCAACCTGGTCGACGACAAGGGGGCACCGGTGACCGAGGCGGCCCTGCGCGGCCGGCCCTCTGTGATCTATTTCGGCTACACCTACTGTCCGGAGGTCTGTCCGACGACGCTCGCCGATCTCGCGCGCTGGATGAAGGCGCTCGGCCCGGACGCCGACAAGCTCAACTACGTGTTCATCACGGTCGACCCGCAGCGCGACACGCCAAAGGTGATGCACGAGTATGTCAACGCGTTCGACCCGCGCATCCGCGGGTTCACCGGAACGCCGGAGCAGATCGCCAAGGTGGCCCGAGAATACCGGGTCTACTACCAGCGCGTCCCGACCTCGGACGGCGGCTACGTGATGGATCATTCGTCCTTGCTCTACCTGATGAGCCCCGACGAACAGCTGATCAGTCTGATCCGCTACCAGGAGGATGACGCCGCGGCGGTCGGCAAGCTCAAGAAGCTCGTGGCGCTCGCTGGCACGTCGTGAGCCGCGGCTTCGGCTGCCACCGCGCGGGACGAAATATGTCGTGGTTGCGGGCGATGGTCGATCTTTCGCCTACACGGGAATTTTGTCGTCCCGCAAGGTGTCTATGAGGGGCGGTCCGCGCCGTTGCATCCGTGCACCGTGTTGATAGAGTGTCGTTCCGCGAAGCTTCAGGTTGTATCTCGCAGTGGAAGCCCCCCGAATGGTTCGGCGGTCGCGAAAGAACCCGGCAAGTCTGCCTGCGTGGCGCGTTCTCGGTGCCGCGCTCGCGGCATTTGCGATGGGTGTGCAGCTCGTGTTGTCGGGCTGGCTCATCTCGCAGGCCGCGGCGGCGGCCGAACCCGACCTGCTCGTCATCTGCAGCCACGGCGCCTCGCCCACGACAGGCGGCGGCGATGGCGGCGCACCGCTTGCGCCCGGCTCGCACGGTCAGTGCGCGGTCTGCGCCTGCCTGCAGGCGGCCAAGGTCCTGGCGCCGCCGCCGGAAGCGCCGCGCCTCGTGGTGCTGCGCCAGCGCGCCGAAGCCGTTCCGGCTATTGCGCCTCAGGTCGTCCATTTCCTCCACATCTACTCGCCTTACGCCTCGCGCGCGCCACCAATCCCTGCTTGACGGCCAAATGAACGCGGGCACCGGCCTTGCCGGTATCCGAGCCATCAGTTCAAGCGGGGTCTTCCCATGTTGAGGTGCGTGGTCGGCGCGGTGCGTGCCGCGTCCGTTGCGTTGTCGGCGAAGTCGGTTACATGCCTGCGCACGCTTCTGCCGTTATTTCTGGCTGCGACGCTAACGGCGTTTTCCGCCGCGCCTCTCGCGGCTCAGAGTGCCGTGCCTTCTTCGGCGGTCACCCTTCCGACGATACATGTAGTCACAACCAAGCCCAAGCCGCCGAAGCGCGCCCAGCGATCGCCGAAAGCGCCGGTGAACGCGCCGCCGCGGCCGACAACCGTTGTGCAGAATGCGCCCGTAGCCGCGCCGGCCCAGCCCGGCGGCAGTCCGCTCAGCCCTCCGCCCCCCTCGGTCGCGGCGCGTCCTGCCGGCCAGCCGATCACCACGGTCGGCAACGACCGCTTCAAGGCCTCCCCGGTCTTCACGATCGGCGACATGCTGCAGGACAGCCCCGGCATTTCCATCAAGCAGGGCAACGGCCCGCGCGACGTCGGCATCTCGATCCGCGGCTCCAATGCCAACAACGGCTTCGGCGTTCGAAATATCGTCGTTCTTGAGGACGGATTCCCGGTGACGCAGCCCGACGGCCTGTCGCGGACCGATATCACCGATCCGCATGAGTACAAGAGCATCGACGTCTATCGCGGGCCGTCCTCTGCGCTATTCGGCAACTACGCGATCGGCGGGGCAATCAACTTCCACACCCGGACTGGCGCCGACATCAACGGCTTCGAGTATGGCAGCGAGGGCGGCAGCTTTGGCTATCTCAACAACTACCTGACCCTGGGACGTCAGAGCGGGCCGTTCGGCTATGCGCTGTTCGGAAGCGACGTTCGCGGCGACGGATGGATCGCCAACAGCCGGTTCAACACGCAAACCGAAAGCATGCTGGCGAGCTACCACGCAACGCCCAATGACGTCTTCACCTATAAATTCATCAACAACAACGTTGACACGCAACTGCCGATCCGCCTGTCGCTGACGCAGTTTCAGCAGAACCCGTTCCAGCGCGGGTGCACGGTCGCGAGCGGTGCCGCCCCGGGCTGCGCGACCGCGAGCCTGTTCGTCAACGGCGCCGCGGGCACCACCGTGGCGCAAACCGCCGGGCAAGCCGGTTTGGGCCGCGACGACCGGCGCACGATCGGCGGCGTGCGCTGGGAGCACGACTTCGACAAGGACACGGTGTGGCGGACTCAGGCCGTGTTCGACGACAAGAACATCAACCAGCCGACCGGCGCGACGAGCGCGATCGGCGACAGCCCGGCGATCAACGTCATGTCCGACCTGACGCGCCACGGCACACTACTCGGCCTCGAGACGACGCACTTCGTGCAGCTCTTCTACAACGATCAGGTGCTCAACAATTCCACCTACAACGTTGCACCCGGGGGCGATGCGGCGCTTGGCCAGCTGTCGTCCGAGTATTCGGGCGGGTTGCACAGCAATACCGGCGCGCGGGCGCGCGAGGAGATCAAGCTCGACGCGCGTTGGACCGCCCTGGTCGGCGCCGACGCCGAGTACACGACCATCACGGCGCAGGACCGCAACTTTTCCTACACGTCGGGCGGCACCCTTAGGGGGATCACCCCGGTGGACGTCGATCGGCGCTTCCTCAACAATGCCGAGGAAGCCGGGCTCCTCTTCCGCCTCAACCATGACTGGCAGTTTCGCGGGCGCGTCGCCACCGGCTACGGCACCCCGCAGCTCAGCAACCTCCTTATCAACGCGCAGGGCGTCGCCGGAAACAACACGCAGCTGCAATCGCAGACCAATCTCGGATACGACCTTGGGGCGGATTGGACACCGCTCGATAACCTGCTGTTCAGCATCACGGGATTCTACGAGTTCTTCCACAACGAGCTCGTAACCCAGTCGCCGGGCGCCGGCCTGCAGAACTTCACGTTCAATGCGCCCGCGTCCGAGCATCGCGGCGTCGAGCTTGCGGCGGATTGGCGGCCGGTGCCCGGTTGGCGCGTGGTCGGCGCCTACAGCTACGACAACCAGATCTACACCAATTTCATCGAGCAATTGAGCGCCGGCGCGTTCACCAACACGTTCAATCGCGCCGGGAACAGGATTCCAGGCGTCTCGCCGAACGAGCTCCTCGCGCGGCTTGGATACGATCAGCCGATCGGTCCATGGCGGGGGCTCGGCGGCTTCGTCGAATTCCAGTGGAAGGACGCCTACTTCATGGACAACGCGAATCTCGTCCAGGCGCCCGCCTACGAGCTCGTCAATCTCAACGCGCACTACACGACCGAGATCGCTGACGACTACCTCAAAGGGGCGACGTTCTTCTTCGAGGTCAAGAATGCGTTCAACAAAACGTATGTTGCGTCGGCGAACAATGTGGCCGATTCGATCAGCTCGACGACCGGCCAGCAGAACCCCGCGAGCGTCGAGGCGACCGCAACCGGATCGATCTATGCGGGCGCGCCGCGCACCTTCATTGCCGGCATGCGACTGGCTTTCCGTTGATGAATGCCTAGATTCGCGACGCGAGCGAGAGAGGTGGTGCCATGCTGCGAGGACTGACGCTCATTCCGCTGGCGGCGCTCGTGCTGGGCCTTGCGCCCGCGCCCGCGCAGATGATGCACGATCATATGGCGATGTCGCACGGGGCGCCCGCCTGCAGCGAGCCGACGCTTGCTTGTGCGACGACGGCGACGCCGGCCTTCGGGCCCGATGGTGCGCTTTGGCTCGCATGGGCGGCCGGTGGCCGGATTTCGGTCGCAAAGTCGCTCGATCTCGGCCGCACTTTTTCGCCGGCCGTCGCGGTCAATCCGCAGCCCCTGCGGCTCGATACCGGCCCTGACGAACGGCCGAAGATCGTGGTGGACCCGCAAGGGCGCATCTACGTCGCTTATGCGATCTTCAAGGACAACGCCTACAACGGGGAGGTCTTCTACTCCCGCTCCGTCGACAAGGGCGCGAGCTTCGTGCCGCCACGGCCGATCACGAACAACCGCGAGAGCCAGCGGTTCGAGGGCCTCGCGCTCGATCCGAGCGGCGCGCTGTTTGCGGCCTGGCTCGACAAGCGTAATCGGGTTCCGGCGAAACAGAAGGGCGAAGCGTATCCCGGCGCAGGTCTCGCATTCGCGTGGTCGCGCGATGGCGGGGTGACCTTCACGCACGCGCGAATTGCCCACGACAACACGTGCGAATGCTGCCGCCTTGCCGTTGCTTTCGCGGGCCCCGGCCGCCCCGTCATCATGTTCCGGAATATTTTCGACGGCCACGTGCGCGACCATGCGGTCATCACGTTCGCGGATGCGCAGACGCCAGGCCCCATCTACCGCGTCAGCGTGGATGATTGGGAAATCGACGCCTGCCCGCATCAGGGCCCGAGCCTCGCGGTGGCCTCGGATGGCGCCTACCATGCGGCCTGGTCCACGAGCGGACGCGTGCGCCAGGGCCTATTCTATGCCAACTCCCATGACGGCGGGCGGACGTTCTCGCCGCCGATGCCGATCGGCCATTCGGACCGCGCTCCGTCACGGCCCTATGTATTGGCGGCGTCGGGAGCAGTGTGGCTCGCCTGGAAAGAATTCGACGGCAAGGAGACCACCGTGAACCTCATGGTGTCGCGCGATGGAGGACGAACGTGGAGCGAGCCGCGGGCCGTGGCCTCCACCGACAACGCCTCCGACCATCCGCTTCTGGTCTCGAATGGCGATCGCGTATTTCTGTCGTGGCAGACCCGCAGCAACGGCTACCGTCTCATAGCATTGGATGACAAGTCATGATGCGATGGTTTTCGTTTGCGCTGGCGCTCGCAGCGCTCGCTCCGATGGCGGCGGGCTCGACGCCCCAGTTGCACCCGTTCGTACAGGGAAGCTGGAATGAACTGCGTGCGCGCCATGCCGGCCACCCGTTCGTGGTGCATGTCTGGGGCGTCACCTGCGGCCCGTGCCGAACCGAGATGCCGGAGTGGGGCAAGCTGCTGCGCGATCGGTCCGATCTCAACCTGGTGCTCATTGACGCCGATCTCGTCCCCGACGATCCGGAGGCAGTGACCGCGATGCTGACCCAGTTCGGCCTCATCGGGGCGGAAAACTGGATTTTCAGCGACGATTTCGTCGAGCGGCTGCGCTACGAGATCGATCCGACCTGGCAGGGCGAAATTCCGCTCACCTATCTGGTGGCTCGCGACGGAACCGTTACTCGCATCGACGGCGTCGCCGATCCGGCACGCGTTCGCGCTTGGCTCGATCAACAGAAGAAGCAGTAGCGCGCCGCAATCACCGGATGCCGATTGGGGTACCAACCATGCATGTAATTCGATTGGCTGCATTTCTGTTTGCACTCCTCGCGAGTGCCGCTGTTGCGCATGCCCATGCCTATCTCGATCATGCCAGTCCAGCTGCTGGTGCGGTGGTGACGACCTCGCCGAGCGAGGTGCGCATGTGGTTCACGCAGGCGCTCGAGCCGCGATTCAGCACGGCGGAATTGCAATCTGCCGATGACACGATCGTGGCGGCCGGCGCGGTCGATTCGGACAAGACGAAGGAGATGGTCATCAGGGTGAAGGGTCTGTCACCGGGCAAATACAAGGTCATCTGGAAGGCGCAGTCGGTCGATACCCATCGCACCGAAGGCAGCTTCAGCTTCGAGGTCAAGCCGTGACCGCCCACCGTGGATGAGCTGATCGTCGCGTCGCGGCTGGTGCATTTTGCGGCCGCGGCGCTCCTCTTCGGCGCGCCGTTGTTTCGCCTCGCGATCGCGCGCGAGGAGGCGCCGGGCGGGCCCGGCTGGGAGATCGTGGCGAGCGTCGCCGCGCTGCTCTCGGGGCTCGGCTGGTTCGCGGGCGTTGCCGCCACCATGGCGGGCAGCTTTGTCGATGCCGCGACGCCGGACATTTTGCAGGCGGTGACGTTCGACACCCGGTTCGGGCACCTGTGGATCGGTCGCCTGATCGTGCTGGTCGCGATCTTCGCCATCCAGCTCGGCGGCAGGCCGTCGCGGCTGCGCGACGGCGCGCTCGTTCTCTTGGCCGCGGGGTTTGCGGCGAGCCTCGTCGGCGTTGGTCACGGCATGACCGGGGCAGGGCACGGCCCGATCGTGGCGCGCGTTCATATGATCGCCGACATGGTGCATCTCTTGTGCGCCGCAGCCTGGATCGGCGGTCTCTTTTGCCTCGCGCCGCTCCTGCATGAGGTCGTCATCGGGCGCACGGCAACCGAAGCGGCGCGGCGGGCGCTGCGGCGGTTCTCGACCATGGGCTACTGGGCGGTCGCGCTCGTCCTGATCACCGGCTGCGTCAACGCGCTCGTCATGGTGCCGCGGCCCGGGAGCCTGATCAGTTCCGAGTACGGGGAGCTCCTGTTGCTCAAGCTCGCCTTCGTGGCGCTGCTCGTCGCAATCGCGATCGTCAATCGCGTGGTGCTGACGCCGCCGATCATGGCGGCGGCGGATTCGACCGGCCTGCGGCGCCTGTGGCACAGCGTCGTGGTCGAGCAGGGCGTCGGCATCCTGGTGCTGGCGTCGGTCGCCTGGCTTGGCACCGTTCATCCGGTTCCGTAGCGTCCGGCGTCAAGTTTCTGTCTGCAAACTCTTTCCGCCGGAGCGTCGGCGACCTGCCTTGTCGCCCCGGTGGGCGATCCTGTATGAGCGCGGGCGCAATCCGAACCCGCCGGGGACCCGCATGACCGCCATTGTCGACATCATCGGCCGCGAAATCCTGGACAGCCGCGGCAACCCGACCGTCGAGGTCGACGTGGTGCTGGAGGACGGCACGCTCGGGCGCGCCGCGGTGCCGTCCGGCGCCTCGACAGGCGCGCACGAGGCGGTCGAGCTGCGCGACGGCGACAAAAAGCGCTACTTCGGCAAGGGCGTGCAGAAGGCGGTCGCGGCCGTCAATGGCGAGATTTTTGACGCGCTCGGCGGCATGGACGCGCAGGCCCAGGTCAAGATCGACGAGACCATGATCGCGCTCGACGGCACGCCCAACAAGGCGCGGCTCGGCGCCAATGCGATCCTCGGCGTGTCGCTCGCGACCGCCAAGGCGGCGGCGATCGCCAACGGGGCGCCGCTCTACCGCTATGTCGGCGGCACTGCGGCGCGGCTCCTGCCGGTGCCGATGATGAACATCGTCAACGGCGGCGTGCACGCCGACAATCCGATCGATTTTCAGGAATTCATGATCATGCCGCTCGGCGCGCCCACGTTCCGCGAGGCGCTGCGCATGGGCGTCGAGGTCTTTCAGACCCTCAAGAAAGCGCTCGCTGACGCCGGCCACAACACCAATGTGGGCGACGAGGGCGGCTTTGCGCCCAATCTGCCGTCCGCCGACGCCGCCCTCGGCTTCGTCATGAAGGCGATCGAGACGGCCGGCTACCGGCCCGGCGAGGACATCAGCCTGGCGCTCGATCCGGCTTCATCCGAATTCTTCAAGGACGGCGCCTATCATTATGAGGGAGAAGGAAAAATCCGCTCGCCCGACGAGCAGGCCAAATACCTGGCCGAGCTGGTCGGGCGCTATCCGATCGTGTCGATCGAGGACGGCATGGCGGAGGACGATTTCGCCGGCTGGAAGACGCTCACCGACCTGATCGGGAGCAGGTGCCAGCTGGTCGGCGACGACAACTTCGTCACCAACGTCACGCGGCTCGCCGACGGCATCAAGCGCGGGATCGGCAACTCGATCCTGATCAAGGTCAACCAGATCGGCACCCTGACCGAGACGCTCGCGGCCGTCGAGATGGCGCACAAGGCCGCCTATACGGCCGTGATGTCGCATCGCTCCGGCGAGACCGAGGATTCGACCATCGCCGATCTCGCGGTCGCGACCGGCTGCGGTCAGATCAAGACCGGCTCGCTCGCGCGCTCCGACCGCACCGCCAAGTACAACCAGCTCCTGCGCATCGAGGAGGAGCTGGGCGGGCAGGCGAAGTTCGCCGGGCGCGCGGCCTTGCGGGCACTGCGCTGATCCGCGGCCGCGTTCGTTAATGGCGCCTTAACGGCGCTTCGGCATGCTGGCCGCATGGTCACGCGCCCCCGTCTGCGCTCGTTCTTCACCGGCCTCGGCCTCTACGTGCTGGCGGCGGCGCTGATCGGCTATTTCGGCGTCAATGCCTACACGGGCGACCACGGCCTGCGCGCGCGCGAGCAGATGGACAAGCAGATCGCGACGCTCACCGGCGAGCTCGCCCAGGCCACCGCCGAGCGCGACACGTGGCAGCGGCGGATCAAGCTGCTCAAGTCCGACAGCGTCGATCCCGACATGCTCGACGAGCGGGCGCGCGAGCTGCTCGACTATGCGGATCCGCACGACCTGATCTTGATGCCTGCGCGCCGCTGACGCCGCTTCGCCGCCCCTGGCCCGATCGCCGGGCCGTTCCCAATTTGCCTTGAGTCAACATGCGTTTGCCGAAAGCAGCGGCGACGCTACCGGGCCGGCGGAACGCTTCCGCCGGGCGGCGATTTGGGCTATGGGATTTGCCGCTGCATCCGCTCGGAACCAGAGGTCAACGTCATGGCGGTCGCCAGAAAAAAGCCTGCGCCAGCGGCGGCGGAACCCAAGGCGGACGCCAAATCCGAGGCCAAGCCGGCCGTGCCCGATCTCGGCAAGGAGCGCGAGCTCAAGGCCTTTCGCGAGATGCTGCTGATCCGCCGGTTCGAGGAAAAGGCCGGCCAAATGTACGGCATGGGCCTGATCGGCGGCTTCTGCCACCTTTACATCGGCCAGGAAGCCGTCGTGGTCGGCATGCAGATGGCGATCCGGGAGGGCGATCAGGTCATCACCGGCTACCGCGACCACGGCCACATGCTGGCCTGCGGCATGGACCCGAAGGGCGTGATGGCCGAATTGACCGGCCGGCGCGGCGGCTATTCCAAGGGCAAGGGCGGCTCGATGCACATGTTCAGCGTCGCCAAGGGCTTCTATGGCGGCCACGGCATCGTCGGCGCCCAGGTGCCGCTCGGCACCGGGCTCGCCTTCGCGAACCGCTATCGCAAGAACGACAGCGTGAGCCTCACCTATTTCGGCGACGGCGCCGCCAACCAGGGGCTGGTCTACGAAAGCTTCAACATGGCGGAGCTGTGGAAGCTGCCCGTGGTGTACGTCATCGAGAACAACCGCTACGCCATGGGCACGTCGGTGACGCGCGCGTCGGCGCAGACCGATTTCTCCAAGCGCGGCGTATCGTTCAACATTCCGGGCGAGCAGGTCGACGGCATGGACGTGCGCGCCGTCAAGGCGGCGGGCGACAAGGCCGTGCAATGGTGCCGCGACCGCAAGGGCCCCTTCATCCTCGAGATGATGACCTACCGCTACCGCGGCCACTCGATGTCCGATCCGGCGAAGTACCGCACGCGCGAGGAGGTCGAGAAGGTGCGCACCGAGCACGATCCGATCGAGCAGGTGCGCGCGCGGCTGCTCGCCACCAAGCGGGCGAGCGAGGACGAGCTGAAGAAGATCGACGCGGATATTCGCAAGGTCATCAATGACGCCGCCGAGTTCGCCACCCACGATCCCGAGCCCGATCCGTCCGAGCTGTGGACCGACGTGGTCCGCACCGCCTGAATTCCAAAGCCCGAGCACAAGAACGCCGATGCCGATCCCCGTATTGATGCCCGCGCTTTCGCCCACGATGGAGAAGGGCAACCTCGCCAAGTGGGTCAAGCACCAGGGCGACAAGGTCAAATCGGGCGACATCATCGCCGAGATCGAGACCGACAAGGCGACCATGGAGGTCGAGGCGACCGAGGAAGGCACGCTCGGCCAGATCCTGGTGCCGGAGGGCACCGCGGACGTTGCGGTGAACACGCCGATCGCCGTGATCCTGTCGGAAGGCGAGGATTCGGCCGCGCTCAACAATTTCCATGCGGCGGCGCCGGCGCAAAAGCAGAAGGGCGCGGAGTCCACGCCGCCGGCCGCGCCCGACGCGACACCCGCGCAGGAAGCGCGCGTCCCGGCCGAGCCGAAGTCGGCGGCCGCGGCGCCGCCACCCGCCGCCCAGCGCGAGCCCGATGTGCCGGAAGGCACCGAGATGGCGACCATGACGATGCGCGAGGCCCTGCGCGACGCCATGGCGGAGGAGATGCGGCGCGATCCGGACGTGTTCGTGATGGGCGAGGAGGTCGCCGAGTATCAGGGCGCCTACAAGGTCACGCAGGGGCTGCTGCAGGAATTCGGCAACGACCGCGTGATCGACACGCCGATCACCGAGCATGGTTTTGCCGGCCTCGGCATCGGCGCGGCGCTCGCGGGGTTGAAGCCGATCGTCGAGTTCATGACCTTCAACTTCGCCATGCAGGCGATGGACCAGCTGATCAACTCGGCGGCGAAGACGCTCTACATGTCGGGCGGGCAGATGGGCTGCGCGATCGTCTTTCGCGGGCCGAACGGCGCCGCCGCGCGCGTCGCCGCCCAGCACAGCCAGGACTATTCGTCGTGGTACTCGCACATCCCGGGCCTCACCGTGATCGCGCCGTATACGGCGGCCGACGCCAAGGGCCTGCTCAAGTCGGCGATCCGCCTGCCGAGCCCGGTGATCTTCCTCGAGAACGAGATTCTCTACGGCCATTCCTCGCCGGTACCCCGGCTCGACGACTACACGGTGCCGATCGGCAAGGCCAAGGTGGCGCGCCCGGGCGAGCAGGTGACGCTGGTCGCCTGGTCGATGGGCATGAGCTATGCGTTGAAGGCCGCCGACGAGCTCGCCGAGGAAAACCTGTCCGCCGAGGTGATCGACCTGCGCACGCTGCGGCCGATGGACACCGCGACGGTGGTCGAGTCGGTCAAGAAGACGGGCCGCTGCGTCGTCGTCGAGGAGGGCTGGCCGCAGTCGGGCATCGGCGCCGAGGTCGCGGCGCGCATCATGGAGCATGCCTTCGATTGGCTCGACGCGCCGGTCGCGCGCGTGTGCGGCAAGGACGTGCCCATGCCCTACGCCGCCAACCTGGAAAAGCTCGCGCTGCCCTCGGTCGCCGAAGTCATCGAGGCCGCCAAGGCGGTCGCGTACAGGTAAGCGCCAATGCCCATCAACATCCTCATGCCGGCGCTCTCTCCCACGATGGAGAAGGGCAACCTCGCCAAGTGGCTCAAGAAGGAAGGCGATTGGGTCAAGACCGGAGATGTTCTGGCCGAGATCGAGACCGACAAGGCGACCATGGAATACGAGGCGGTCGACGACGGCGTGCTGGCGAAGATCGTCGTGCCGGAGGGCACCGCCGACGTGCCCGTAAACCAGTTGATCGCGGTTCTCGCCGCCGAGGGCGAGGATGTGAAAGCCGCCGCGGCCGCCTCTTCACCCTCTCCCCAACGGGGAGAGGGTGCCCCGCGAAGCGGGGCGGGTGAGGGGACCTCGGCGCCAGCGGCGAGTGCGGCGCCCACCACATCTGCACAGCGCCCCTCGCCCCCACCCTCTCCACCGAACTCGGGCTCGCCCGAGTTCGGCATCAAGAGTGCGCAGGTCGGGCAGGCCCGACCTGCGTGGGGAGAGGGAGCGCAGGCCCCAGCGCTCAAAACCAACGGCCACGGCCGCATCTTCGCGTCGCCGCTGGCGCGGCGGCTCGCCAAGGAAGCCAACATCGACATCGCCCGCATTGCCGGCTCAGGCCCGCATGGGCGCGTGATCGCGCGCGACGTCGCGCAGGCGAAGGCGGGCGGCGCATTGCGGGCGCCGGCGGCAGCGCCCGCGCCGGGCGTCGCGGTGCCGGTCCAGGCGCCGTCGGACGACAAGATCCGCGCGCTCTACCAGCCCGGCTCCTACGAGGTCGTGCCGCACGACAACATCCGCAGGATCATCGCCCAGCGCCTCGTGCAGGCGAAGCTCACGATCCCGCATTTCTATCTGACCGTCACCTGCACGATCGATCGCCTGCTGGCGGCGCGCGAGGACATCAACTCGACCGCGCCCAAGGGCGAGGACGGCAAGCCGAAATGGAAGCTGTCGGTCAACGACCTGATCATCAAGGCGATGGCGCTCGCGCTCATCCGGGTGCCGGAGGCGAATGTCACCTGGACCGAGGGCGGCATGCTCAAGCACAGGCGCGCCGACGTCGGCGTCGCGGTCGCGATCCCGGGCGGGCTGATGACGCCGGTCGTGCGCGGCGCCGAGGCGAAGTCGGTCATCGCGATCTCGGCCGAGATGAAGGATCTGGCGGCGCGCGCGCGCAACCGCCGGCTCAAGCCGGAGGAATACCAGGGCGGCACGACCGCGATCTCCAATCTCGGCATGTACGGGATCGAGGAGTTCGCCGCTGTGATCAATCCGCCGCACGCCACCATCCTGGCGGTCGGCGCCGGCGAGGAGCGCGCCGTGGCCAAGGCCGGCAAGCTCGCGATCGCGACGCAGATGAAGCTGACGCTGTCGACCGATCATCGCGCCGTCGACGGCGCGCTCGGCGCCGAGCTGATCGGGGCGATCAAGCACTATCTCGAGAGCCCGACCGCGATGCTGGTGTGAGGTTTTTGTCGTTGCGAGCGAAGCGAAGCAATCGCGTTTTACTTGCACATGCGTGCGCGGATCGAGATTGCGTCGTCGTGCTTTCGCGCTCCCCGCAATGACGCCGGTTGAATACTGAGAGCACCTATGGCCGACACCTCCTTCGACATCGTCATCATCGGTTCCGGCCCGGGCGGCTACGTCACGGCGATCCGCGCCGCGCAGCTCGGCTTCAAGACCGCGATCGTCGAGAAGGCCTATCTCGGCGGCATCTGCCTCAACTGGGGCTGCATCCCGACCAAGGCGCTGCTGCGCTCGGCCGAGATCTTCCACTACATGCAGCACGCCAAGGATTACGGGCTGAAGGCCGAGAACGTCGGCTTCGATCCGGCCGCGGTGGTGAAGCGCTCGCGCGCCGTGTCGAAGCGGCTCAATGACGGCGTCGGCTTCCTGATGCGCAAGAACAAGGTGAGCGTGATCTGGGGCGAGGCTTCGATCAGCGCGCCCGGCAACGTCACCGTGAAGCCCGCGCCGGCGGAAGCGCCGAAGGGCGCGCTCGGGCCGGGCAGCTACCAGGCCAAGCACATCATCGTCGCGACCGGCGCGCGCCCGCGCGTGCTGCCGGGGCTCGAGCCCGACAAGAAGCTGGTGTGGACCTATTTCGAGGCGATGGTGCCCGACCGCATGCCCAAGTCGCTGCTGGTGGTCGGCTCGGGCGCGATCGGCATCGAGTTCGCCTCGTTCTACCGCACGCTCGGCGCCGACGTGACGGTCGTCGAGGTGCTGCCGCAGATTCTTCCGGTCGAGGACGTCGAGATCCAGGCCTTCGCGCGCAAAAGCTTCGAGAAGCAGGGCATCAAGATCCTGACCGGCGCCAAGGTGACGAAGCTCGACCGCAAGAGCGATAGCGTCGTTGCGACCATCGACGACGGCAAGGGCAAGACGCAGACGATCGAGGCCGAGCGCGTGATCTCGGCGGTCGGGGTCGTCGGCAACATCGAGAACCTGGGTCTCGAAAAGCTCGGCGTGAAGACCGACCGCGGCTGCATCGTCATCGACGGCCTCTGCAAGACCAGTGTCCCGGGCATCTACGCGATCGGCGACGTCGCCGGCCCGCCGATGCTGGCGCATAAGGCCGAGCACGAGGGCGTGATCTGCGTCGAGGCGATCAAGGGCCTCAATCCGCACCCGATGAACAAGCTGATGATCCCCGGCTGCACCTACTGCTCGCCCCAGGTCGCCTCGGTCGGGCTGACGGAAGCGGCCGCCAAGGAGAAGAAGCTCGACGTGCGCGTCGGCCGCTTCCCGTTCGTCGGCAATGGCAAGGCGATCGCGCTCGGCGAGGACCAGGGCCTCGTGAAGGTTATTTTCGACAAGAAGACCGGCCAGCTGCTCGGCGCCCACATGGTCGGCGCCGAGGTGACCGAGCTGATCCAGGGCTATGTGGTGGCGATGAACCTCGAGACCACCGAGGAAGAGCTGATGCACACCATCTTCCCGCACCCGACACTGTCCGAGATGATGAAGGAGGCGGTGCTCGATGCGTACGGGCGGGTGCTGAATATTTGAGAGCCTCGGTCATTGCGTGGCGGCCGCAGGCCGCCGAAGCAATCCCGCGCCGCGCGCGAGATTGCTTCGTCGCTTCGCTCCTCGCAATGACGTTAAGTGGCTGGGACACAACCTTGCCCATCATCGACATCCATACCCACTGCGTGCCGCGCCTGCCGGGCGACCGCTTCGGCGTAGCCGCCGCGATGCAGGCGACGCCGGTCGGGCGCAACGTGGTCACCAACTATCGCGGCCTGCCGGCGGTCGGCTACTACGAGATGACCGACTTCGCGCTGCAGCAGGAGGTGCTGGCGCGCGCCGGCGTCACCGGGCGGCTGATCAGCAACTCGTTCGGCGCCGAGACCATGACGGCGGTCTCGTCGGCGCCGGCGCTCGACATCGTCAAGGCGGTGAACGACCAGATCGCCGACCTCATCGTCCAAGCGCCCGGCAACTGGGGGCTCGGCACGATCAATCCGCTCGATCGCGCGCATCTTGCCGAAGGCGAGCGTTGCCTCGGCGCGCTCGGATTCAAGGGGCTGCTGGTCAACACCAGCTGGCACGGCCGCTTCATCGACGGCGAGGATGCCTTTGCGTTCTGGGAATGGGCGCAGGACAAGCAGGCGCCGCTGTTCCTCCATCCGCCACGCGTGCCGATCGGCCACGACCAGCAGATGGACCAGTACAAGCTCGACGAGCTGGTCGGCCGCCCGTTCGACACCGCGATGGCGCTCGCGCGCATGATCCTGTCCGGCCTGCTCGACCGCTTTCCCCGCCTCAAGATCGTGGTGGCGCACATGGGCGGCGGCCTGCTGCCGGTCATGGGCCGGCTCGACTTCGGCTGGCGGCTCGGCTGCGACGGCATGCCGCAAGATGCGCAGATCCGCTGCGCGCGCCGGCCGAGCGAGTATCTGCAGCTCCTCCACGTCGACACCATGGGCTTCTTTGCGCCGCATGTGCGCGAAGCCGTCGAGGTGTTCGGGCCCGACCGCGTCATGCTCGGCACCGACTACGGCCCGGTGCCGATCGATCCGCGCGAGCACATCGAGATCGTGCAGGGGCTCGCGATCGCGGCAGCCGACAAGGAAAAGATTCTGTGGCGCAATGCCGCGCGGTTTTTCAATCTCGACGTGCCGGAATAGGTGGGTTTCAAGCGCGACGGAACGATCTATGATGCCGGGGCGCTCGAGGAGCTCTTCGCGCGCTGAGCGCGCGACGGAGAGTGACGTCCTGGCGGCCACAGGAGACGTCCATGCGTGCTCGTGAACCGTTCGATCGCCGATCATTCCTGGCGCTCGCGGGTGCCGGCGCCGTCGCGGCCGCGTCCGGCCCAGCTTTCGCCGACGCCTATCCGTCGCGGCCGATCCGTTTCGTCGTCGGCTTTCCGCCCGGCGGCGGCGCCGACATCGTCTCGCGCATCATGGCGGCGTGGCTCGGCGAGCGCCTCGGCCAGCAGGTGTTCGTCGAGAACCGGCCGGGCGCATCCACCAACATCTCGATCCAGAACGTCATCGCGTCGCCGGCGGACGGCTACACGCTGCTGTTCGTCGCCGCCTCGGCCGCCGTCAATCCGGCGCTGTTCAAGCATCTGCCGTTCGACCTCCGGCGCGACATCGCGCCGGTCGCCGGCCTGATCGACTTTCCGCTCGTGATGGTCGCGCATCCGTCGTTTCCGGCAAAAACCGTCCCGGAGCTGATCGCCTACGCGAAGGCGCATCCCGGCAAGATCACCATCGGCTCGTACGGCGTCGGCTCGACCTCGCATGTCGCGAACGAGCTGTTTCAGATGATGGCCGGCGTGCAGCTGGTGCACGTGCCCTACAAGGGCGGCGCGCCGATGGATACCGATCTCATGGCCGGCCAGGTGCAGCTCGCGATCGACGTCATGACCGGCGTGCTGCCGCAGATCCGGGCCGGCGCCATCCGGCCGATCGCGGTGCTGGGCCGGACGCGTTTTTCGGGATTGCCGGACGTCCCGACCATGAGCGAATCCCTGCCGCTCTATGTCGCGAATTCATGGTGCGGCGTCGGCGTGGCGCGCGGCACGCCGGCCGACATCATCACGCGGCTCAATCGCGAGATCAATGCGGGCCTCGCCGATCCGGTGGTCAAGCAACGCCTCGCCGAGGTCGCGACCACGCCGATCGTGTTCACGCCGGACGAATTCGGCGCGTATGTCGCGTCCGAGATAGACAAGTGGGCGAAGGTGGTGCGCGCCGCGCACATCGCGATCAAGGAAGGGTGAGCGCCGGCGGCAAATCGGGGAAAGCGGCGGCGATGGGGCGTGCAATCCGCCCGGTGGCCGGCAAGTCCGGCAGCGCCCGGTCGCCGTCTTCGCGTCGGCATCCGCCGCGGCGGCGTAGGTAATTATCCTTATGACGATACGTCAACGGGCGGGTTGATAAAAGCTTTTTCAGTATTCCTGCTCAAAAGCCCGATAATACGTCAGAGGTAATTGACCTTACCCAACGTCAGTTTACCCCAAATTATGAGATGCGCCCGATCTTCTCTCGCAAGAAACGCGGGGTCGCGTCAACATGTTTTCGCTTGCCGAAAAAGTGGGGCTCGTCGTCGGCATAGCCAACGAACAATCGATCGCCTGGGGCTGCGCCAATGCGTTTCACGATGCCGGGGCCGAGCTCGCGGTCACGTATCCGAACGCCTATGCGGAATGCCGGGTCCGACCGCTCGCCGAGCGGCTCGGCGCGCCGATCGTCCGGCCGCTCGAGGTGACGGACGACGAGCAAATGGACGCCGTTTTTGCCGCGATCGACCAGCGATGGGGCCGGCTCGACTTCCTGCTCCACTGCGTCTCCTACTGCCCGAAAGGCGACCTGCAGTCGCGCGCGATCGACAGCTCGCTCTCGGGCTTCCAGGTGGCGATGGACGTCTCGTGCCATTCGTTCCTGCGCATGATGCGGCGGGCCGAGCCGTTGATGACGCGGGGCGGCGCCTGCCTGACCGTCTCGTATGTCGGCGCCGAACGGGTCGTGGCGCACTACGGCATCATGGGGCCCGTGAAGGCGGCGCTCGAGGCGGCGGTGCGCTACGCCGCGGTCGAGCTCGGGCCCAAGGGCATCACCGTCAATGCGCTCTCGCCCGGGCCGCTGCGCACGCGCGCGGCCTCCGGCATCGCGCACTTCGACAAGCTGCTCAACGACGCGGCCGAGCGGGTCCCCACCCATCACCTGTCGACCATCGCGGATGTCGGCGCACACGCGGTGTTCCTCGTGTCGGACGGCGCCCGCAACGTGACCGGCGGCGTCCACTTCATCGACGGCGGCTATTCAATCAGAGGGTAAGGAACGTGTTCATCAAGTCGATCGAGGATCTTCAGCGGCGCGCCGACAACGGGATGGCAACGGGCGACGCGACGGTGCGGCAACTGCAACGGATCGCGGCCCATGCGGGCCAGCATGCGTCGACCATCTCGACGCGCGAGCAGACCTGGGCGGAGGAGACGGCGGAAAGCTGGCTGCGCCTGCAAGCCGAGATCTTCCGCACCGGCTGGCCCAAGCTCATCGAGCTCGGCCACGCCTACCTGGTCGATGCCTGGCAGCGCGCGGTGCTGACCGCCGACATTCTGCGCGAGCGCGGCAACATCTTCGAGGCGCACGAAGCGGCCGGCGCGCCGCCGGTGCTCGCCTATGACTACGACGAGATCATGGACGGGCGCGCCTTCAAGCGACGCGTCAACTACATGCTGCTCGCGATCCGCCCGCCCAAGGGGATCGAGGTGCACGAGTGGAAGCGTCCCTACATGATCATCGACCCGCGCGCCGGCCATGGGCCGGGCATCGGCGGGTTCAAGCCCGACAGCCAGGTCGGCGTCGCGCTGCACGGCGGCCATCCGGTCTACTTCGTCGTGTTCGGCCAGCATCCCGAGCCGGGCCAGACGCTCGCCGACGTCATGCGGGCGGAAACCGCCTTCTACAAGGAGATCGTCCGCCGCCATCCCGATGCGCCGCCGCCCGCGGTGGTCGGCAACTGCCAGGGCGGGTGGGCGACGCTGCTGCTCGCCGCCGCCAACCCGACCATCACGGGTCCGATCGTCATCAACGGCGCGCCGCTCGCCGCCTGGTCCGGCGTCAACGGCCGCAACCCGATGCGCTACAGCGGCGGCCTGCTCGGCGGCACGCTGCCGGCGCTGCTCGCCGCCGATCTCAATGGCGGCGAGTTCGACGGCGCCAATCTGGTGATGAACTTCGAGGCGATGGATCCGGGGCGCAGCTTCTTCCGCAAGTACTACGACGTGTTCGCGGCGCCGGAAAAATCCGCCGCCCGCTTCCTCGAATTCGAGAAATGGTGGGGCGGCTTCTATTTCCTCAACGAGGCGGAAATCCACTGGATTCTCGACAACATCTTCGTCGGCAACCGGCTGTCGCGCGGCGAGGCGCGGCTCGAGCGCGGCCGCTCGATCGACCTCAAGGCGATCCGTGCGCCGATCGTGGTGTTCGCCAGCCACGGCGACAACATCACGCCGCCGCAGCAGGCGCTCAACTGGATCGTCGACACCTACGCGGACGAGCGCGAGATCAAGATCCGCGGCCAGCGCATCATCTACATGGTGCACGACTCGGTCGGCCATCTCGGCATCTTCGTCTCCTCGTCGACCGCCAAGAAGGAGCACAGCGAGATCGTCTCGGTGCTCAAGACGATCGAGGCGCTGCCGCCCGGACTCTACGAGATGACGATCGAGGAGCAGCACGGCGAAGGCCTGCACGCGCGCTTCGAGGTCGACTTCCGCGAGCGCCACATGAGCGACGTGCTCGCGCTCGACGCGGGCGGGCGCGCCGAGGAGGCCGATTTCGCCGCGGTCGCGCGCCTCTCGGAGCTTGCCGCCGAGAGCTACGATCTGTGCGCCCGGCCGCTGGTGCGCGCGTTCGCCACCCCGGCGCTCGCCACGACCCTGCAGAACCTGCACCCGATGCGCCTGCAGCGCCGCATGCTGTCGGACCGGGTTCCCGGCGGCGCGCAGATCGGCGCGCTCGCCGAAAAGGTGCGCAGTTCGCGCCAGCCGGTCGCGGCGGACAATCTCTTTCGCCGCGCCGAGACGCTGATGGCCGATCTGGCCGAGCATTGGCTCGACGTCTGTCGCGACGTGCGCGACGCCTGGTACGAGCTCACGTTCTTCGCGCTCTACGGCAATCCGCTGATGCGCAAGGTCGGCGAGACGCACAGCTTCCAGCGCACCCGCAAGGAAAAGGACGAGCTCGCCCACCTGCCCGAGGTGCAATCCGCGCTCGCCAGCATGTCGCGCGGCGGCGTTCCCGAGGCGATCATCCGCATGCTGTGCCTCGTCAACGAGGCGCGCGGCTCGGTGTGCGGCACGCGGCTCGAGCGCGCCGCCTACACGTTCGGCCATTCGCCGCAGTTCGCCGGCGTCGGCCGCGAGCGGCGCGCCCGCCTGCTGCGCGAGCAGACGCTGATTGCGCTGTTCGATCGCGACGCGGCGATCGAGACGCTGGCCGACCTCTTGCCCGACATGGATGCGCGCGCGATCGCGGTCGGCACCGTCGACTACATCCTCGGCATCGACGAGGACATGGAGGCGCACACGGTCGAGACCCTCGCGGCCGTGCGCCGCACCCTCGAGCTGCCGCCGCTGCGTCTCGGCCAGGAGCCGGCCGCGGCCGAGGCGGCGCCCGGCCTGAAGGTCGTTCGTTCAACCATCGAGGCGGCGTGACCATGCAGGACATGCGCCCGCTGCGTCCGAACCGCACGTTCGACGAGATCGCCGTCGGCGACGGCGCGCAGGTCGTGCGCACGCTCACCGCCAACGACCTCGTCGTCTTCGCCCACGCGTCCGGCAATCTCAACCCGATCCACATGCCGGGCGCGCCCGGGGCGCCGGCGCTGCTCGCCGAGGGCGAGAGCGAGGCGGTCGCGCCGTCGTCGTGGCTCGCCGGATTGATCTCCTGCGTGCTCGGCATGGAGCTGCCCGGTCCCGGCACGCTTTACCGCTCGCAATCGCTCACGTTCCATGGCCGCGTTCACGTCGGCGACACGGTGGTGGCGCGGGTGCGCGTCGTCGCCAAGGACGCGGGCCGCGTCGTGCGGTTCGCCACCATGGTCACGCGGTCGGACGGCATCCTCATCGCCGAGGGCGAATCGACCGTGATCGCGCCGGGCGAGCGCAGCTTCCTGCCCGAGTCCGACCTGCCCGACATCGTGGTGCAACGGCATGTTCATTTCGCGCGCCTGGTCGCCGCGGCACGGCATCTGCCGCCGCTCGCGACCGCGGTCGTCTGTCCGGGCGACGCCAAGGCGCTCAAGGGCGTGATGCTCGCGGTCGAGGCCGGCCTGATCGTGCCGCTGCTGGTCGGGCCGCGCGCCGCGACGCAGGCAGCGGCACGCGAGATCGGCGCCGATATCGGCGCCTTCGAGATCGTCGACGCCGCCGACGACCGCGATGCGGCGCACCGCGCCATCGCCCTCGTGCGCGAGGGCCACGTCGCCAACCTGATGAAGGGCAACCTGCACACCGACGTGTTTCTCTGCGAGGTGGTGCGCAAGGAGGGCGGCCTGCGCGGCACCCGCCGCCTCAGCCACGTCTTCGTCATCGACCTGCCGGGCCTTCCGGCGCCGCTGCTCATCACCGACGCCGCCATCAACATCGCGCCGACCCTCGACATGAAGGTGGACATCGTCCAGAACGCGATCGATCTCGCCTGCGCGATCGGAATCGAGCGGCCGCGCATCGGCATCCTGTCGGCGGTCGAGACCGTCAATCCGGCGATCCAGTCGACGCTCGATGCCGCGGTGCTGTCGAAAATGGCGGAGCGCGGGCAGATCCGCGGCGGCATCGTCGACGGCCCGCTCGCCATGGACAATGCGATCGATCTCGGGGCGGCGCGCACCAAGGGCATCCAGTCGCTGGTCGCGGGCCGCGCCGACGTGCTGGTCGTGCCCAATCTCGAAGCCGGCAACATGCTCGCCAAGGAGCTGACCTTCCTGGCGCGGGCGGAGGCCGCCGGCATCGTCATGGGGGCGCGTGTGCCGATCATACTCAACAGCCGTGCCGACGACGAGAAGTCGCGGCTCGCCTCGGCGGCGCTCGCGCTGCTGGTCGAGGCATGGCAGCGCACCGGCGTCGGCATTCCGCCGCTCGCGGTCGCGGCCGAATGAGGGGGCAGGAAAATGCGCAGCATTCTGACGCTCAACGCCGGATCATCGAGCCTGAAATTCGCGCTGTTCGGGCTCGCCGGCATTCATCCGAGCCGGCTGTTCGCCGGACAGGTCGCCTCGAGCGCCGCCGGTGCGAGCTTTCACGTGCACGACTGTTCCGGCAACACGCTGGCGCACCGGCAGCTCAATGGGCACGGCGCCGCGCTCGACGCCAATGAGGCGCTCGATGTGACGATCGAATGGCTGCGCGACGCCGTCCCGGGGCTCGACCTTGCGGCGGTCGGTCACCGCGTGGTGCACGGCGGCGAATACTACGCGCGGCCGACCGTGCTCGACGGCATGGTGATCGCGCAGCTCACGCGGCTTGCGCCGCTCGCGCCGCTGCACCAGCCGTTCAACCTCAAGGGCATCGCGGCGGCGCGCGCCGCATTCCCGGGCGTGCTGCAGATCGCCTGCTTCGACACCGCCTTCCACAGCGGGCACGAGTTCGAGGAAGTGGCGTTCGCGCTGCCGCGCAGCTATTTCGACCAGGGAATCCGGCGCTACGGCTTCCACGGCCTGTCCTACGACTATGTGACGCGCCAGCTCGCGCGGATCGCGCCGGCGATCGCCGACGGGCGCGTCATCATCGCGCATCTCGGCAACGGCGCCTCGCTGTGCGCGGTGCGCGAGCAGCGCAGCATCGCGTCGACCATGGGATTTTCGGCGCTCGACGGGTTGATGATGGGGACGCGCTGCGGCGCGCTCGACCCCGGCGTGCTGCTCTATCTGATGGCGGAGAGGCGCATGGACGCGGCCGCGCTGACGCGGCTCCTCTACCACGAGTCGGGGCTGAAAGGTCTCTCGGGCTTGTCGCACGACATGCGCGCGCTGCAGGATTCGAGCGCGCCCGAGGCCGCCCAGGCGATCGCGTGCTTCGTCGGGAAGATACGGCGCGAGATCGGCGCCATGGCGGCGGCGCTCGGCGGCCTCGATGCGCTCGTGTTCACGGGCGGCATCGGCGAGCACTCGGCGCGCATCCGCGCCGAGGTCACGGCCGGATGCGATTGGCTCGACCTCGCGATCGATCCGGCGCGCAACACCGACGACGCCGTCGAGCTGTCGGGATCGGCGTCGCGGGTGCGGGTGTTTCGCATTCCGGCCGACGAGGAAGCGATGATCGCGCGCCATGTGACCGGCTTGATGGCCGCGGCGGCAGCCGACCTGGTGCCGGTCGAACGGGTGAAGTGGGTGGCGTAGCGCATATCCCGGCGAAAACCCGCCCCCGACTTGATCGGGCGTGGGTACCGGTTCGCCGACAAGGATATGCGCCGACGCAGGAGGGTGGAGGGCACGATGACCAAATATCTCTTTTGGTGGACGGATGAGCCGGTCCCCTACGAGGAGTTCCTGCGGCGCAAGAACGGCAGGCCCGGACTGTCGCCGAGCGGGCCCTATGACGACCGCGACGACGCGCTCGCGGCCGCGCGGCTCGCGCGCGAGAACGAGCTCGGCGTGCAACTGATCGAGGGTGACGACGGCAGCGAGCTGCGGCTGCCGCAGATCCGCGAATTGATCAAGCGCCGCGGGCGCGCGCTCGACGGCCGGCCGCGGCGGCGATCGTGACGTCGCCGAGCCGCGACGTCAATCGTCGATCCTCTCGTCCGGCATGTGCAGCTCGTGCCACAGCGCATTGAGAATGCCGGCGCCGCAGGCGAAGCCGACGCCCAGGATCCAGGTGAAGTACCACATCGGCGCTGATCCTCAATAAAGGTTGGCGGAATTGCTTTCGACGTGCTTCGCCGTGACGGCCCCGCGCATCACGCGGAAGACGATGCCCGTATAGGCGAGCACGATCGGCAGGAAGATCAGCGTGCAGATCAGCATCACGAACAGCGTGCGCTGGCTGGACGAGGCGTCCCACACCGTCAGGCTGGCGCCGGGGACGATGTCGGACGGCATCAGGAACGGGAACATGCTGACCCCGGCCGTTGCGATGATGCCGAGGATGCCGAGGCCGCTGCAGACGAAGGCGAGGCCGGGACGGCGCGCGGCCGTGCAGGCGAGCGCGAGCAGCGGGCCGATGAAGCCGAGCGCCGGTGCAAGCATCATCCAGGGATGGGCCCGGTAGTTCGCGAGCCACCCGCCCGGCTGGCGCACCACCGTCTTGAGCAGCGGATTGGACGGCCCATCATGCGCGATCGCGCTCGTGATCGTATAGCCGTCGAGCGCGAACGCGACCCAGAGGCCGGCGAGCGCGAACAGCACGACGGTCGCAAGCACGCCGGAGCGCACATAGGCGCGGGCGCGCGCCTGCACGGCTCCGTCCGCCTTGGCGGTGAGGTAGATCGCGCCGTGCGTCGTGATCATGGCGGCGGAGACGAGCCCGCACAGCAGGCCGAACGGATTGAGCAGCTCGAACAGGCCGCCGCCTTCGTAGAGGATGCGCATGTCGCTGTCGATGCGGAACGGCACGCCCTGCAGCAGGTTGCCGAAGGCGACGCCGAACACGATGGTCGGCACGACGCCGCCCGCGAACAGCGCGTAGTCCCAGAAGGTGCGCCAGCGCGGGTCGGCCATCTTGTTGCGGAAATCGAAGCCCACCGGGCGCAGGATCAGCGTCACCAGCACGAGGAACATGGCGAGGTAGAAGCCCGAGAAGGAGGCGGCGTAGATCATCGGCCAGGCCGCAAACACGGCGCCGCCGCCGAGGATCAGCCACACCTGATTGCCTTCCCATACCGGGCCGATGGTGTTGATGGCGACGCGCCGCTCGGTGTCGGTGCGCGCAACGAACGGCAACAGCGCCGCGACGCCGAGGTCGAAGCCGTCCATGATGGAAAAGCCGATCAGCAGCACGCCGAGGACGAGCCACCAGATGACGCGGAGGATTTCGTAGGTGACCGGAATGGACATGGGCTCCTCCTTCACTCGGCGGGCGCGAGCGCGGGCCCGGCCGCATGCGGCAGCGCCAGCGCCTGCACGGGCCCCATCTTGATGTATTTGCGCATCAGCACGATGTCGACGACGAGCAGCGCCGAGTAGAACAGGACGAAGCCGGCGAGCGAGAACAGCACCTGCGCGGCCGAAACCGACGATGCGGCGAGGAAGGTCGGCAGCACCCCGTCGATCGCCCAGGGCTGTCGGCCGTATTCGGCAATGACCCAGCCGAGCTCCGCCGCGACCCAGGGCAGCGGGAGCGACCACAGCATCAGCCGCAGCAGCCAGCGGCGCGAGAAATCGCGATGCGAGGCGTACCAGAACACGAGGCCGGTGAGCAGGATGAAGTAGAAGCCGAGCGCCACCATGACGCGGAAGGCCCAGAACAGCGGCGGCACGTCCGGTATGATGTCGTTCGCGGCCCTGGCGATGGCCGCATCGTCCGCCTTGCGCGGATCGGCGACGTAGCGCTTGAGCAGCAGCGCGTGGCCGAGATCGGCGACGTGCGCCTTGAGCTGGTCGGCGGCTTGCGCATCGTTGGGGTTCTGCTTGAGCTTCTCCAGCGCGTCATAGGCGATGATGCCGCTCTTGATGCGGACCTGCGCGCGCGCGACGAGATCGTCGAGGCCGGCGACCTGCTCGTCGAACGAGCGGGTGGCGACCACGCCGAGCAGCCATGGGATCCTGACGCCGTACTTCGTCTCGTGCGTCGCGATGTCGGGAATGCCGAACAGCGTGAGGCCGGCCGGCGCGGGCTCGGTCTTCCACATCGCCTCGATGGCGGCGAGCTTCACCTTCTGGTTCTCCGACACCGTGTAGCCGCTCTCGTCGCCGAGCACGACGACGCACAGCGCCGCCGCGAGCCCGAAGGCCGACGCGACGATGATCGAGCGGCGCGCGAAGGCGACGTGCCGGCCGGCAAGCAGGTAGTAGGCCGAGATCGCCAGCACGAAGATCGAGCCCGTGACGTAGCCGGCGCCCACCGTGTGCACGAATTTCGCCTGGGCGACCGGATTGAACAGCAGGTCCCAGAACGAGGTCAGCTCCATGCGCATGGTCGCGGGATTGAACGTCGCGCCGACCGGATGCTGCATCCAGCCATTGGCGATGAGAATCCACAGCGCCGACAGGTTCGAGCCGATCGCCACCAGCCAGGTGACGGTCAGGTGGCCGAGCTTCGGCAGGCGGTCCCAGCCGAAGAAAAACAGGCCGACGAAGGTCGATTCGAGGAAGAAGGCCATCAGGCCTTCGATCGCGAGCGGCGCGCCGAAGATGTCGCCGACATAGTGCGAGTAGTAGGCCCAGTTGGTGCCGAACTGGAACTCCATGGTGATGCCGGTCGCGACCCCCATGGCGAAATTGATGCCGAACAGCTTGCCCCAGAAGCGCGTCGTGTCGCGCCAGATCTCGCGGCCGGTCATCACGTAGGCGCTCTCCATGATGGCGAGCAGGAACGAGAGGCCGAGGGTGAGCGGCACGAACAGAAAGTGGTAGAGCGCGGTGGCGGCGAATTGCAGCCGGTCGAGCGCGACGGGATCGAGATGGGACATCGCGGTGTCCTCCTAGGGGGGCGGCGCGGCCGGGCCGATGACACGGGCGATTGCCGCGGCATCGGCGAGCGGCCGTGCATCGCCGGAAAACCAGACGAACCAGATCGTCGTGATGGCGACGAGCTTGACGGCGAGCGCGCAGGCGATCGCCTTGGCGAGCGGCGTGCGCGGGGCCAAGCCCGCGCGAAGGAAATCGGCCAGTGTGAGAAGAACCGCTCGCATCGAGCGCTCCCGGCAGCCGCCGTTAAGCTGACGTGGCACCACGCGTCACAACCGGCCACGCCGAAGATCTGAAATCATAGACGAAGTGCGTGCCGGTGCCGAGCCTGTCCACACACGATGATGCTAACGGTCGCATGTGACGCCCGCATGGCTGCGCCGACACGGTAGCGGGCTGCACCGTCATTCCATCGCCACATGTGCCGACTTGATGACGGCGGCCCATTTCGCAACTTCCGCCGGCAGCATGGCAGACATCTCGGCCGGCGTCTCGATCGCGATTAAGAGGCCTTGGCGCGCGAGGCCGGTCTTCACCGCTTCCTTGTGCAACGCCGTCACTTCGGCGGCTCTTTCGCGCACTTCGGCAGCCGGATCGGCCAGCGCACGACGTGATTCTCCAGCTGGTCGTCGGGCACGTCGGTCTCGCTGCCGCGCAGGCGGCCGCGTACCGAGACGCCGGCGATGTGCACGGTCTCGGGATCGCCCGACACCAGCGGGTGCCACCAATAAAGCTCCTTGCCCTCGGCGATCAGCCGATAGGCGCAGCTCGGCGGCAGCCAGCCGAGCTGCGAGACGTTCTCCGGCGTGAGCCGCTCGCAGTCGTCGACCAGGGCCTGCCGGTTCGGATAGTCGCGGCAGCGGCAGGTCTCGCCGTCGAGCAGCCGGCAGCCGACATCCGTGTAGTAGTACTTGCCGGTCTCCTCGTCCTCGAGCTTGTTGAGGCAGCAGCGCCCGCAGCCGTCGCACAGGCTCTCCCACTCGTCAGGGGCCATTTCCGCAAGGGTCTTGGTTTTCCAAAATGGTTCGGACATGGAGACGATGTGCCACGCCGACGGTGGATTGGGAATAGCCCAGCCATTGAAGCGTGACCGCCGTCAATCGCCGCGTGCCAGCATCCGCTCGAACAGGCCACGCGCGACGCCGTCCACGCGCTCGCCTTCTCGGCCAGCTCGGCGCGACTGACGCGGAACTCGAAGTCGAGATGGATGCCGTCGCGCCACGCATAGGAGGCGCGACAGTAGAGGACTTGCGTCTGCCCGGTGCAAGAAAAGGCAAGGGGCTTGCCGCCCGGAGTACGACGCTCGGAGGAGAAGAACTCGCGCCGTCGCCGATATGCCCGCGCTTGATTGCGCCAAAGATGGCGAAGCCGAAGGCGTCGTCCAGACCTTCCTTGTCGTGCGGCGATTGCGTCGCGACGATGTGCTGGATCCGGAGCGCCGCGAAGCCTCCGCCGACGACGAGCACGCAGACAGCGAGCGTGCGCCATGAAGGCATCAGCACGGCGAGCAGGTAAGGGATGATCCCGATGACAATTACCCAGGGGCTCGGGTCAAGCGCATTTGCCATACGGGCCGCCAAGGTCGAATGGTGCGGCCACAGCCTTACTGGCCGCGGGTATTCAACCCATTATGGTTTGCAACCAACGGCAGCGGAAATCACGCACAACGCGCGGCATTCTGCGGCATCAAGGCGGGCAAGGCGTCAAGAGTCCGTCATCGGCCGTCGCTTTCCGCACGCAGGTGATTTCGCGGCCGCGCCGCCGGGCTATGTCGCGTCGAGCGCGGCACGCAGCTGGGCGATCATCTCGCGGCAGGTGGCGAGATGCGGTTCCTCGGCATCGAGGATGCGGCGCACCGCGCGGCGCTTGAATGCGTCGACCTCGGCGGGCGTGAGCGCCTCCGGCCCGGCCGCGTCGCAGACGATGTCGATCAGCCGGTCGGCCGCGTGCAGGCGGCCGAGCAGGTAGTCGTTCTCGCGATAGGCGCGCGACAGGAAGGCGGCGAACTGGTTAAAGGCCGAGCCCTTGAGGCGGAACGTGCCGAGCCGGGCGATGCCGGCCGCGTCCTGCGCGCTGATGCGATCGACGCGAATTTCGTTGAACTCGCCCGCTTCGCGCCACGGCATCACGGGAAACGTGAGCACGTCCCAGAACGGAAAGCCGAGATAGTTCACCAGCACCTCGTGCAACCCGCTTCCCGGCAGCTCCTGCATCTCGCCGAGCAGGAAATCGATGTCGCGCGTGCTCGCCTGCAGATCGATTGCGGCGCCGATGCGCGCGACCAGCCGGTCAAGCGCCTCCTTGTGCTGCGCCGCGAAGGCGCGCGCATAGGCCGCGATGTCCTTGATCTCGCCCGGCGAGGGCGCGGTGCGGAAGATGTCGTCGACCAGGTCGCGCGCCGCGCGGTCGTCGGCCGCGAGCGTGACCCGCTTTTCCAGCGCGTCGAGACAGTCGTAGAACCAGCGCTTGAGCCCGTCGACGGCGGCGGGGTCGAGGTCCTCGAAGCCCTCGGTGCCGAGCATCGCGTAGAGCCGGTTCTGCCCCTCGATCAGGAAGCTCAGGCGGCGCTTGCGGAAGTCGACGTCGAGGGCGAGCAGGAACTTGACCCATTCGGGGACGGCCGGGGTGTCGGCGGCCGCTTCCTGCTGCAGCGAGCGGCCGTCGGTCGGCTCGTACGTCACGCCGGCGGCGAGCGCCCAGGCGTCGACGATTTCGCCGATGGCGCGCGCAAACGGCGAGCGCGGCTGCACGCCGCGCATGTCGACGATCAGCCGGGTGACGAAGGCGCGCACGGCGGCGAGCTTGAGCCGCACATAGGCCTCGTAGGCGAAGCCGGCATCGCGCGCCGCCTTGGCATTGGCCTGCGAGCGCCAGGCGCCGAGGCGCCCGACCGTGATCGGCTCGTCATTGGCGGACATCATCTCGACGACCAGGCGGCTGATATGCGGGCGCGCGCTGGTGATGATGGCGCGCAGCCGCCGCGCCTGGTCGTTGAAGCGGGCGATCCAGCCGAGCTCGTCGGTGATCGGCTCGGCGAGCGGAATTTCCGACAGCGCGCCCTTGAGCGTCGAGAAGAAACCGGGGACGCCGTGATGGGTCGGTGCGCCGGCGCGCGCCGGATTGGGGTCGATGTAGACGACCCGGCGATCGACCTCGCGAAACGCCGGACGCCCGCGGATCGCCGTGATCGCCTCGCGGAACGGCCGGCTGTTGAGCACGCTGCCGTCGACGAACGCAACCGTGGCCGGATCCGAGTTCGCCTGCGCGTAGGGCTCGAAATTGCGGGCGATGAAGTCGTCGCGGCGCGGCCAGGCGACGCCGCGCGCGCGCATCAGCGCGTCCATTTCGACGATCTGCGCCGGCGGAAAGGCGCCCGGGATCGACGCGGTGGCGCGCGCCGCGAAGGCGAGCGCCGGCGCATTGGCGAGGTCGAAATCGCTTTCGACCGTGCCGCTGGCGCGCCGCCGATAGCGGAAATGCAGGACGTGACGGTGCTCGCGCTCGTGCACGATCGGCGGATCGTGGATCTGCATGAGCTGCTGGCAGCCGTAGAAATCCGTCAGGGTGACGAACAGGTCGAGGTCGAGACCGGAGGGCAGCAGCGAGGCTTGGGCGTTGCGCGGCGTGCCCATGGCGGCGAGTCCGTCATACATCAAGGCCGCCATCTTCATCCCGTCGAACGGCGGCTTGAACCAGCGCGAGCGCATGAACAACGACAGTTTCGCGCGCACCTCGCGATCGCGGATGTCCTGCATGCGCAAGAGACCGGCCGCCCAGAAGAACGGCCGCAGGAACCATTTGCTCCAGCCGTGCGCCTTGGCGTCGGGCGCCAAGAGGTAGGTGACGTCCGCGTTATCGAGCCACAGGTCGCGCAGGCGGCCCATCGGCAGGTCGTGGCCGAGCGCGCGCGCCAGCATCACGCTGTTGATGCCGCCCGCCGAGGCGCCCGCCACGATGTCGACGAGCACGCGCAGCTCGACGGTGCGGCCGATGGCGCGCAGCACATCGAAATAGACCGTTTCGGTGTCGTATTCGGAATCCTTTTCGTCGCGCACGTCGCAGAAGGAGGCGATCCGGCGCTTGGCGCGGTCGGTGATGCCGTGCACCGCGCTCGATGCGCGGGCGAGCTTGAGGATCTCCTTGGTGATCCCGTGCATGTAGACGGCGAGCGAGACGCCGCCGAAGCAGACCAGCGCTATTCGGAGTTCTTTTTCGCGCACCCGGCCGTCCTGTCGGGAATCGAATCGCAAGATCGCCGAATAATAGCGTACCGCCCGGCGCGGCGGAGGTTTTCCGGGAATGTCGTGAGGCGTCAGGCCGGATCGAGGCCCTTGGCCCTGATCACCGGTGCGGCGGCCGGCGCCGCGAGGAACTTGAGCAGGGCGTCGACGGCGGCGGGCGAGGCGGGCGTTGCCGCAACGCCGGCCGAGAAGACGATCACGTGCTGCAGTTCCGCCGGCAGCGGGGTGACATCGACGCCGGCGACCGACAGCAGTTCCGAGACCTGCTGGGCGCCGAGCTCGACCTCGCCGCGGGCGACCAGCTCGGCCACGTAGCCGCTCGGCACCAGCGTGGTCTTGGGCCTCATCTGCTCCGCGATGCCGAGACGCTCGATCAGGCCCTTCATGTAGATGCCGCTGTCGGCGCCCTCGTTGCGGGCGAAGGACTTCGCCGCCAGCAACGTGCGGCGGAAGGCGTCGGCTGAGCCGATGTCGGGCCGCGGCGCGCCATGGCGCACCGCGACCCCGATGGTCGATTTGGCGAAATCGACACGGCGCGCGAGCTTGCCCGCCTTGATCAGGGCGTCGGTCGCCGGCGCAGTCAGGATGGCGATGTCGACCGTCTCGCCGCCGCCAAGGCGCGCGACGATCGCTTTCGAAGGGGCGAACACGATCGTGACCTTGCGGCCGCTCGCCTGGGTAAAGGCGGAAACGAGATCCGTCATGACCGCCCGCATCGGCGGCGGACACATCAGCGTGATGTCGGCCGCAATGGCCCGCTCGGCCGGCAATGCACCGGCGACGAGCACGGCGAGGCGGGCAACGATCGCGCAACGCAATGGCATGGCGGTTTTCCTGTTCCCGCCATCCTGGCACGCGGCCGCCGGCGCCGCCACGGGCGCGATCCCGGTTCGAGCCTCACGCAGGCGGCCTTTCGTTTTGGTTGCATATGGCAGTGATACGACCGACTATGGAGCGCCCCGGTCGACGACATCGATCCCGGGCGGGAGGATGCCATGCACATGCGCCGCGTGACCGCCGTCGTCCTGCTGTCGGGTTGGAGCTTGGTCGCGTGCGGGCTCTCCGCATCATCGGCTGCCACCGTCACGGCGTGCACGGCGCTCAACATCTGCTATTGCGTCAACGCGGACCTTCTGCCGGCGATCGACGCCAACGTGGCGCGTATCCGGCAGCTCATCGCCGAGCAGCGGCGGCAGGGCAAGGCGATCGGCTACATGAGCATTGCGCTGTCGACGGCGGGTGGCGGTTATTTCGGCGTGAACAGCGAGATTGCGCAGCAGACCAAGGCGCGCGTCGAACGCCGCTTCGGCACTGCCTCGGTCTGGGTCCTCAACCCGGGCGTCGAGGGCAATCTGCCGCCCACGGCGTCGGGCGCCGACTACATGCTGATGTGGACGCGGGTGCTCGAGGGGGCGGGCGGCTTGGGCGAGGATTTCGACTTCTTCTATTTCGTCGGGCCGTCGGACGCGGCGCGCTTCTTAAGCCTCAGCGGCATCGGCGACATGGACAAGATCGACGCCTATTTCGATGCCCGCCTCAAGACCGACCCGAACCTGCAGAAGGCGGTCGCGCAGGGCAAGGTGAGCAAGACGAGCTTCCGCGACTACTATGCGCTGCGGGCCGCCGTGACCTTCAGCTACGGCTCCCACGACGAATGGAATATCGCGCGCATGCTCAACAAGCGGCGCCGCGGCGCCGATCGCTATGGCATCGCGGGCCAGCTCGGTCTGTTCTTCGACGGCCAGCCGGTGCTGCCCGGCGGCTACGAGACGAGCGTTGCGGCAGGGGACGCGGGGCGCTGCATCAACTGAGCGGCGGCGCGGCCGGGGCCTGCGGTCATGCCGCAGGCCTCTTGCGCATGTCGCCGCGAACGTCTGTGATCGCCTCCATGACCGAAAAGATCATGGGACCGGCGCGGCTCGAAGCATTCTCCGACGGGGTGCTCGCCGTGATCATCACGATCATGGTGCTGGACTTGAAAGTGCCGGCGAGCCGCGACCCGGCCGCGCTGCTGGCGCTGTGGCCGACCTTTCTGAGCTATCTTCTGAGCTACCTCGTGGTTGCGATCTACTGGGTCAACCATCACCGCCTCTTCCACCTGTGCCGGCGCGTCAACAACACGCTGCTGTGGGTCAATATCCTCTACCTGTTCTGCATCTCGCTGATCCCGTTCGCGACGGCCTACCTGGGGGCGGGCGGATTCACCGCGTTCTCGGCCGCGATCTACGGTTCGAGCATGCTGCTCGCCAACCTGGCGGCCTTTCGGCTCCGCGGCGTGATCGCCGCGCAAGTCGAGGATCCGGCCGCATTCGCCGAGGTTCACCGACGCACCCTGATGAAGGGCTACGTCTCGGCCTCGCTCTATGCGGCGAGCATCCCGCTCGCCTATGTGCATCCGGCGGTGACGCTCGTTCTCTGCTTCGTCGTGGCGGCGATGTATTTTCTGCCCGATGCGTGGCTCGGCGAGTCGGATTAGGCGGCGGGCGCGCGGCCGGTGCGCCGTTAAGTCCGGTTTGACCGCAGCGCGTTTCGGGCTAGCGTTGCGCCGGACGACGGCGCCATGGAGAGCGCCGAGCAAGACGGGAGGAAGCAATGATCGTGCGGCGGGATTTCCTCGCATCCGGGGCCGCGTTCGCGGCGGCGGCGGTCGCGGCGCCGGCTTGGGCGCAGGCCTATCCGAGCCGGCCGATCCGCATGATCGTGCCGTTCCCGCCGGGCGGGCCGATCGACACCATGGGGCGCATGGTGGCGAGCGACCTGTCGGAGCGGCTCGGCCAGCAGGCGATCGTCGACAACCGCGCCGGGGCCGGCTCGACCATCGGCACCAAGCTTGCGGCCGCCGCCGCGCCGGACGGCTACACGCTGCTGTTCGGCTCGTCCGGATCGCTCGCGGTCGCGCCCGCGCTCTACCAGAGCCTCGACATCGATCCGCTCAAGGCATTCACGCCGGTCACCCGGGTCGCGCTGCTGCCGCACGTGTTCGTGGTGTCGAATTCGCTGCCGGTGAAAAGCGTCAAGGAATTCGTCGCCTATGCCAAGGCGCATCCGGGCCAGCTCAACTACGGCGCGGGGCTCGGCACGCCGCCGCATCTGCTCAGCACGTTGCTCGTCACCAAGGCCGGCATCAGCGCGATCTATGTGCCGTACAAGGGCGCGGCCTCCTCCATCACCGATCTCCTCGCCGGCCGCGTGCAGTTCACCATCGACGCGCTGCTCAGCCTCTATCCGCTGATCAAGGCCGGCAAGGTGCGGGCGCTGGCGATCGCCCGCGGCGAGCGCTGGCCGGCGCTGCCCGACGTGCCCACGCTGGTCGAGAGCGGGTATCCGGATTTCACCATCGACGCCTGGACCGGCGTCGCGGCGCCGGCCGGCACGCCGGCCGATATCGTTGCCAAGCTCAATGCGGCGATCAACCAAGGGCTCAGGTCCGACGCCAGCAAGGCCGTGCTCGCCAAGTTCAGCGCGATCGCGGCGAGCGGAACGCCGGAGGATTTCCACAAGTTCCTGGTGAGCGAGCTGCCGCGTTGGGCCGCGCTGGTCAAGCTCGCGGGCGCCAAGGCCGAGTGAGCTCGGCCGCGGCAGGAGGGGAAGCATGCGCCAATTGATCGGCATCCTGCTCGCCGCCGTGCTGGCCGCATTCGCCGCCCCCGCGCCGGCGCAGACTTTTCCGACGCGGCCGCTCAAGCTCTTGGTGGCCTATCCGCCAGGCGGCGCCTCCGACCTGCTCGCGCGGCTCGTCGCCGAGGCGCTGGCGAAGCGGCTCGGCCAACCGGTCGTGGTGGAAAACCGCGCCGGCGCGAACGGCAATGTCGCCGGCGAGGCGGCCGCCCATGCGGAGCCGGACGGCTACACGCTGCTGCTCGGTCCGAGCTCGGTATTCACCATCAACCCGCATCTCTACGCAAAAATGCAGTTCGATCCGCTCAAGGACTTCGTGCCGATCGCGAGCCTGGTGCAGAACGAGCTGGTGCTGACCGCGAACACCCAGCTCACGGCCGGCATGGACTTCAAGGCCTTCATCGAATTTGCGCGCACGTCCAAGCCGCCGCTGTTCTACGCCTCGATCGGCATCGGCAGCGAGCATCACCTCGCCATGGAGCTGCTCAAGCGCGCGGCCGGCATCGACTTGACCCATGTGCCGTACCGGGGCGGCGGACCGGCCGCGCTCGGCGTGATCGGCGGCAGCGCGGCGGCGATGTTCGGCGGCGGCTCGGCGGTGCATCTGGTCAAGTCCGGGCAGCTGCACGCGCTCGCCGTCACCGGGCCGACGCGCTCGAAGGTGCTGCCGGATCTGCCGACCATCGCCGAGTTCTATCCCGGCTACGACGTGACGCTGTGGCAGGGCCTGTTTGCGCCCGCCGGCACGCCGCCCGCGGTGGTGGCGCGGCTGCGGCAGGAGGCGGCCGCCGTGCGCGTGCTGCCCGAGATCGCGCAGAAGCTCGCCGCCGCCGGCGCCGGCGAGCCGTGGGTCTTGTCCAACGCCGAGTTCGCGGCGCGCATCCGCGCCGATTATGCGAAGTTCGGCCACGTGATCGACGAGATCGGCGCGAAGGTGCAGTGATGGACGCTATCTTTCGACGATGTGACCTGGAATGACCGTGGTCCCTTTTGTGCTCGGCAGGAATGAGATTGGCACGATGAATGTCCGATCGCATCCCGCGAACGTCCATGTCTCGTGCCAACGACGATAGCGTTCACCGGGACCAAGATCGGTCGCCGTCGGATTGACCGAATCGAATCCGCCGAATTTGGTGTCCTTGACGTAAAACTTCTTGCAGGGCTTGCCGGCGATCACGAGGCCGACCGATGCATACTTGTAGGCATCATCTTGCAGCACGAGGTCGGCTCGCGTCGTTCCGGGAAAGGCGATGAGAGTGTTGATTTTCTCGTTGCTGTCGGCGGTGAAATAGAAGTTCAGGATCGTGTCGTTGCCGCATCCACTCACGGGAAACGACTCTCGCCACGCCCCCTTGTTGGGAAAGCCGCTCGCCGCGATGGTGACCGGTTTGATCACGGTGATCTGTGAGCCGTTTGAGACGAGGGTCGGGCACGTACGGAAGATGGCTTGAGGCAGGCTGGAGATGGCACGGTTGATCAGGCCTTTGTGGGCGTCCGAGAAGATGAACTTCTTGAATGCCGCGGTCTCCGCCTGCGCGAAGGACCGCGAAGGGTCCGCCAAGAAGAGCAATGACGCTGCAAAGATGATTCCCGGCTTCATGGCCATCCTACCTGCCGACGCCCCATCACAAACCATAGGTTGCGGATATGACAAGCGGAAGTACAAGCAATGGCCGGAATTTCGAGGCCGGAAATCCGCGGCGCGCATGCGCGCCGACTATGCGAAGTTCGGCCACGTGATCGAGCAGATCGGCGCCAAGGTGCAGTGATCGCGCTTTGCGGCGACCCGGACCGGCCTGCTATTGTGCTCGCCTTGGATGGAGGAATGCCGGATGCTTCGCCACCTAATCGTCACCGCCCTGCTCGCTGCCATAGCGGCGGCCACGCCGTCCTTCGCGCTGTCGAAGAAGGACAAGCAGGAGACCTGCAAGATCGGCGCCGATGCGCAGAACCTGCAGGGCCCCGATCGCGCCAAGTTCATGAAGAACTGCATGGCCAACCGGAACGATCCGCGCGGGCCGGCGACGCCGAAGCAATAAAGCCGGAGCTCAGGCGCCGACGGGCGCAGCCCTCCCGGACTATTGGGCCTTGACCGACGGCGGCGCTGCGTTTCCCGCCGCGCCAGTCTCCGCGCACAGCGTCAAGACACGAAGGCGGTTTTGTCCGACCTCGATCTCCTTGAACCGGGGCGAGACTGCCTGGAGCGGGGCACGCAAGGCCTCGCGGACGCCGGGGCACTCCGCGCCGGCGATCCCGCCGAGAAATACCCACGAGCCATCGCCGGCGGCCTTGAACGCGGCGGATTCGGCGGTGGGCACGCCGAACAAGAGGATCTCGGGTACCCCGTCGTCGTCGAGATCGATCATGAAGGCGTCGCACTTGCCGTTGGCGGTGAGGCAGCGCGGCAGCCGCCACGACAGCGCGGCGTGCGCCCAATCCCGCGACAGGAATTGGTCGGGGAGGGATTGGCCGGCCGGCTGGATCACCGTGATGTTGGCCGCGCGCGACGCAGGCGTCGCCTTGGCCTGCGCGTCGGCGGGGAACTTGAGGGCGAGCAGCGTCTTGGCGCGCTTCGCCGCGAAGCTCGTGGGCGCCTGCGCGGCAAGCTCGGCGAGCGCCGCGAGGCCGTACCGGCCGCTCTTGAAGCGCAGGAAATCGTAATCGAACTTCTCCGCCGCGATCCGCCCGTCGCGCAGCCGGCCCATCTGGTCCGCGACCGCAATCCGCGCCGGATCGGCGAGCGGCGTGAACAGCGCGAGCAGGACGGCAAGAACGACCAGCGCGGTCGCGATGTTGGTGGTCTCGATGCCGGCGAGGCGCGTGCGCCAGCGCAGCGCCGCGACCGCGTAGCCGATCGCGTAGCATGCCGCGACGGCGACGCATGCGACGGCATCGACGCGGAAGGTGGTCCAGCCGTACTGCGCGACGCGCAAGGCCAGCGCGAAGCCCGCGAGCGCGACCAGCGCCAGGAGGAGAAGCGCGGCCGCGTGCGCCGAATAGCGCACGACGCTGGCGATGTCGCGGCGGCCGTCCTGATAGGCGGTGTTGATCAGCAGCACCAGCACGAGGCTGGCGATCAGCAGGATGACGGTGGCGTGGCGCGTGCCCCACAACGGCGCGAGCCCGGTGGCCGGAAGCGCGAGCACGAACGCCAGCGCGAACAGCGTCATCAGCGGCAGCAGCCAGGAGAGCAGCGTCAACGCGAGCGTGCGCGCGCCCTGCACGATGGCAGCACGCGCGTCCGTCACATGCAGCGCGCAGGCGAACGCAAGCGTCGTCGCTGGAATCCAGAACCAGTTGTGCTTGATCAGGCGCGCCGGCGCCGTGATGTCGATCAGGTCGAACAGCTGGACGCCGAGAAAGAGGAGCGCCCAGAAGGCACCGACGAAGGCGCCGGCGAGCGCGAGCTGCACCCCGAGCTTCCACGACACCTCGAAATCGGTCTGATAGCCCGCGAGATACCGGCGATCCACGGCGCTGGCGACGACGAACGCGTCGGCGATGAACAGGCCACCCGCCAGCGCGAGCCAGACGACGGCCGCGGGAACGACCTTGGCGGCGCCGGCATTGGGATCGCGGTAAATATCGTAGGCCGCAAGGCCGGCGCACAGCACGAGCGCGGCGGCGGTCCAGATCGCGAGAGATCGCGCCCGCAGGTTGCCGATCCCGACCAGCACGATCAGAGGAACGAAGAAGGCGGCCGTGACCAGCGGGGCGTTCACGATCGGGCTGGTCGCCGGCCAGACCTTCGCGTCCCATGCGAAGACGAGCCCGAAGAGCGCGATGCCCTGCACGAGCCCGATGGCGGCGCGAACCGGGAAGGTGGCCGACGCAGTCTCGGCCGGGTCGCTGGTCATGGGTGCGCTCATGGGGACGCGAATGCAGCGGGCCACGCCGCCGACGTTGGTTTGCATGAAACGGAAAGACGTCGCCGGGGCAGCGACGCGCGCAACAATTTGACGCTATTTCGGCCAGGATTTCAGCGATCGATGCGGGCGCCGGTAGGGCGGTTCCGGGTCATCTTTGCGGCTATTTACGCACCTTTCCGCTGCTTTCGCGCATCACGGTACGCATTGCGTCGCCAACGACCCCCGGCAACTCGTCGCGGAGGGAGGTCAGTCCGTCTAATTTCACCACGAGGGTGACCGGAAAGGGCAGTGGGCAATCACCGTCAACGCGCGGTGGCGCATTTGCTTCGAGTTCCGCAACGGCGCAAGGGCGATGCGGCGTGACCGCGAATGCCGCGTCGCGCCCCGGCCCGAATTGTGGCGCTTTCGACGAGAAGGTTGATCTGTCGTTTCAGGCGATCGATGACACGACGCCGCATCGGCGCGCTGCGCGCGCCGCCGTTTGATCGGAACGGCGACGCCGCTGTCGGTAGAACCTGCTGCGCACGGTTACCGAGGCTGCGTTCCCTCGAGTTCGGCGGTCGGAACTCCTTCTGGGGGCATACGCCGCCGAATTTGATCAAAGATTGTGGTCGTCGACCGACGATACCAAGCCCAAAGCACTAGCAAAATAACGCCAACAATGAATCCAATCACCGTGATTATGACCAATACATTGAAAGTACGGGAAGATTGAACTTCTGTTGTAAGAAGCGCGATGAAAAAGCTAGCCGCAACGGAGATAAGAGATATTGCAAAATTGAGAAGAATGGATTCGGGAGAGCCGCGCTCCAAGATCTGCAATTCAGCCTCGGAAATTTCGTAAATATCCAAACGCTCGATCCTCGCTCGACGCACGGCCGGCAAGAATTCCTGTTCAACTTCCTGAGCCATTAGGCTGCTCGGTGTGTTTGTACCGATGCGCGAACAGAACCAGCATATCCTCCTAGGTCAATCACCAAATGCCAATGGCCGGGTCTAGGGGCGGCGATACGTACCGGCGATTGCTTTGCTAAGCCGCCGTAGTAGGTATGATGCATGCCGCCCTTATAATTTGAAAAATTCGTGTCGTCTAAAAGTCTGACGTTTGCTTGCTTATCTAGCGTGACCTCAACAATTTCACCCGGACCTAGATCCAGATCATAATGAAGATAATTCATGACTTCCTCGCTTATCCAATGATATCATGAACCATTCCAAATGTTAAGCAAAGAGGCGGGCATTTTCACTCCGCCGCCTCGATCCTCTTCTTCCGCCGTGCACCCGCGTCGCGCTCCAGCACCGGCTTGAGGAACTGCCCCGTGTAGCTGCGCTTCGCCCGCACGATGTCCTCCGGCGTTCCGGCCGCGACGATCTCGCCGCCGCCGTCGCCGCCTTCCGGGCCGAGGTCGATGATCCAGTCGGCGGTCTTGATGACCTCGAGATTGTGCTCGATCACCACCACCGAGTTGCCCTGCTCGACCAGCTCGTGCAGCACCTCGAGCAGCTTGGCGACGTCGTGGAAATGCAGGCCGGTCGTCGGCTCGTCCAAAATGTAGAGCGTGCGGCCAGTGGCGCGCTTGGACAGCTCCTTGGCGAGCTTGACGCGTTGCGCCTCGCCGCCCGACAGCGTGGTCGCCTGCTGGCCGACATGGATGTAGTCGAGGCCGACCCGGTGCAGGGTCTGCAGCGTGTCGCGCACGCGCGGCACCGCCTTGAAGAACTCGGCCGCTTCCTCGACCGTCATGTCGAGCACGTCGGCGATCGACTTGCCCTTGAACGTGACCTCGAGGGTCTCGCGGTTGTAGCGCTTGCCCTTGCAGACGTCGCAGGTGACGTAGACGTCGGGGAGAAAGTGCATCTCGATCTTGATGACGCCGTCGCCCTGGCAGGCCTCGCAGCGGCCGCCCTTGACGTTGAACGAGAAGCGGCCGGGCTCGTAGCCGCGGGC
>Ga0335081_10000877_pt1 | contig 48359 bp, 48 predicted proteins | sample Lox_Sample_35_FD_206713 | JGI IMG/M metagenome (GOLD analysis project Ga0335081, IMG submission 206713) | Soil microbial communities from Loxahatchee National Wildlife Refuge, Florida, United States - Lox_Sample_3.5 | ecosystem: Environmental > Terrestrial > Soil > Wetlands | place: USA... | reverse complement strand
CGCCGCAGACACCGAAGCCAGGACAGGCATGCTGCTCGATGCCCTCGAAATCTTCACGGGAGATTTTCCCGGCGCTGTATGCGCCCACCGCTTCGAACGCGGACACGATCGTAAGGTCTTGGCCCTTCCATTTGCCGGGTTTGATCGTCCCCGAGTCGACGTAGATCGCCGGCACGTTGCAGGCTGCCATTCCCATGACGCAGCCTGGCTTGTTCTTGTCGCATCCAGCAATGCACAGCAGGCCGTCCATCTGGTGACTGCCCCATCCAATCTGGATGCATCTGGCGATTTCTTCGCGCGACGGCAGCGAGTACCTCATGCCCACGGTACCCATGCTGATGCCGTCGCTTGCTGTGGGAAAGCCCCAAGTCTGAGGCATGGCTCCGGCCGCTCTTAGTGCCGCGACAGCACGGTCGACCAGCGATTGAATGCCCGCATTGCAAGGCAACATGGTCGAATGACCATGAGGGATGCCCACGATGGGCTTTGTGAAGTCTGCGGGCGCGAAGCCGACAGGATACAACATCGAACGGTTTGCCGCGCGGGCATCACCCTCGGTGATAACGCGAGAACGCCTGTTGAGAGCCACCTTGTCCTCCCGGGATTTCGCGACCGAATTATAACATTTTGGGCCAGCCGTATGTGAAGAAATTGCGCAACGAAGGAACTACACAGCTTGCGCGATGCGGGTTGAGGATGCTGTGACACCACGACGGACATCCTCGGGGGCATAGGCGCCCAGATTGCCTCCCACATCTGCGGAGGTATGCTTATCGCGTATAGTTAGGAGCGCCTTGCGATGGCTCGTACAACCCGCGACTATGATGTCATCGTCGATTTTTGGGAGTGGTACCGGCGTCGAGAGGCCAGACAAAGTCCTGTTGCGAATTACGCACTCGACAAATGCGAAGAGACGTTCAGAAAATGTGAGTGGAACAACTTCGGCTATTGGTATGAGGTCTACATGCGCGAGCGTCGAAAGCTGCCAAGGTCCCCTATGAACTGACAATCAAAACTAATGGGGTGAGTGCAACGAACATAGCCGACTTAGCACGAGAGGCTGCACCCAATGCCCCCACCTAAATTTACGATGCTGCAAATCTGCATCACCTGCTTCCTGGTCTCGATGCTCGGATTGGAGACGATTTGGCGATACCCAGAATGGTTTTATAGAACCGCCTCTGAGCGATTTATTACCCTCGGTTCGGCCACCTCGGTTGAGGACTCGGGCTTCCTTGATTACACCCTGCCGATATTTCAAGCTGCAACCGGCTTGGACGTTCACGTTAAAGCAATCGGAACCGGTCGCGCTCTAGCGGAAGGAGCGCATGGCGACGTCGATTCGTACTTGTCCATGACAGGGCGGCTGAGGACAAATTTGTTGCCGAGCGTTGTGTGATCCCTTTCCAAACATCCAGCCTTCGATGTTACAAGTTCATCTGCCGCGGCAAACCGGTCGTAGTGACCTAACTCGTCAGTATCGTCTGGCGAAGTTGCGAATTATGCGGCGGAGGTAGGGTTCGCGGACATATTTGGCTGCGTCATTTGCCTTATACCATCTGACTTTACGCTCGCGCTTTTCTGGCCATCTTTTGTGTTGGCGCGTTACACGTAGCGCAAAGACCCACACGCTGCATCTCGCGCTGTCGCCCTTTCTCATAATCTTGTCGTATGAATAGGTGCCGATGGGACGGTTGCCGATTTTTCCTGCAACACCTGCTTCCTCAAACGCTTCTTCGGCGGCAGTATCGGGCGGCAACTTTCCGTGCTTAGGCCAACCTTTAGGAATGATCCACCGCCCGGTGTCGCGCGTAGTTACCAGCATCACCTCTAGGCCAAGCTTTCCGTTCTGCCGATACGGCAGTGCGGCGTACTGAATGCGCCTCGCCCGCACGCCTTGTCTGCGTTCACGCACGGGCTTTTTCATCGCGGCATCTAGCTTCGAACCTAAGACTGCACAGCTCTAGCCTGGCGGCCAGCGATAGCCAGCCCAGTCTTCGCATATGATTAATTCCAATGCCCCGCGTCCGTTGCATCTCCAGCGGATCGCTACCGCTCACCAGGTGATCGAATAGGGATTACCTTTTCCCGAAGCCCATTGGGTACGCAACATTCGTTCTAAAAATCAAAGCGGCGAAGGTCACAAATGTAACGGGTCCGGTAGACCTATCGCTCACGGATTCAGCGAGCCTAGAGTGAGCCTAAGGATTTAAGATAGTCGCAGAAGTCTTTGATTTTATTGGTAGCGGAGGACGGATTTGAACCGCCGACACACGGATTATGATGCCTTACCCTTTGGAGCAGCGGAATTTTGCTCCGATGTTCTGCCTAGGCAAGTCCATATGGCGGCGTCCGTATTCGAGCTCGCCATCACCCTCCTTTAAGGTACCGAGCGGGGTTACGCACCTCCTCATCACTCCGAGAGCCGATGTCGATCTCACAGTCCGTTTTTGACGTTTTGGGTCAAAGAGCGTTGAGTGGTGGCATCGGTGTCTAGTCCGCCTTACCCCCAAACGCCATTGCACCGCAGCGGACAGGCAGCCTTTTCGTAATCAATTTGCTACACCTACGATTTGGGTCACAGTCGTCAGTATGGCTCAGCACCGTTATTGTGATAGCGCGCACGACTCTGGGGCAACAATGCCGAAAATGAAGCATCAGGAACTGCTAAAGGGCCTGATCCGCCTGCATATTTTGCATCACGCCTCGAAGGCGGAATTTTACGGACAGTGGATGATTCACGAGCTTGCGCGCCATGGCTATACGCTTAGTCCGGGCACGCTCTATCCGATGCTCCATTCGCTTGAGCGCCGTGGCTATCTTAAGTCGAAAGCAAAGCGCCTTGGACGAACCTTCCGCCGCGTTTATCGCGCGACTGCGTTGGGCAAGGAGGCGAACAAAATCGCCAAAATTCAGGTGCGCGAGCTTACCGGCGGAGGACGATAATTCGTACACGGAATCGTGACGCCAATCGTCAGCACCTGACGCGCCACCGCTTACTGGCGCTAGACCACTTCGGTTTCCAATATGACAATATGTTAATGTCGATATCGAAAATCGATATCGATTGATCGATTGCAGCCGAAACGGTACGCTGCCATCTCAAGGCAGTCTCTCGGCATTCTATGAGCTGGTGCTAAACGGGAGCATTCAATGACCGCGAATGAGTTTCATCTGGCTCGTCGCGACTTCCTAAGAAAGAGCGGCCTGGCGGCCGCTGCAATCGGTCTCGGCGGCACTTGGCCGGATTTTCTGCACGCGCAGGCGCCCGAACGCTCAATCGATCACACGATCCGGATCGGCCCTATCTCCCTTGAATTGGCCCCTGGAAAAATCGTCAAAACCACCGGCTACAACGGCACTGTGCCTGGACCGGTGTTGCGGCTGCGAGAGGGCAAGCCGGTCACCATCAATGTCATCAACGATGCGGGATATGACGACATTGTGCATTGGCACGGGCTGTACCTTCCGGCGGTTCAGGACGGCGCAACGGAGGAAGGGTCGCCGATCATCCCGCTCGGCCAATCGCACTTCTATTCATTCACGCCCAAACCCGCGGGCACGCGCTGGTATCATAGCCACGCGATGGCCATGACCGACCTCACGCGCAGCACCTATTCGGGGGAGTTCGGCTTTCTGATCGTCGAGCCCCCCAGCGACCCCGGCCGCTACGATCGCGAGGTCCTGCTCGCCGCGCACCTCTGGGAGGGTGAGTGGGTCAGCATGCAGGATATTCGCAAAGGACCGCCGCCCGATAACGGGCTGGAAGTGATGTACCACGCGGCGTCGCTCGGCGACCGGATGCTCGGACACGGCGAGCCGATCCGGGTAAAACAGGGCGAGCGCGTGCTGTTCCGCTTGCTCAATGCCAGCGCAAGCATGGGGACTGCCCTGGCATTGCCCGGTCATCGCTTCACCGTCATTGCGCTCGACGGTAATCCGGTCCCGACGCAAGCTTTGGTCGAAGTGCTGTGGCTGGACGTGGCCGAGCGGGCGGATGTCATCGTCGAAATGAACAATCCAGGCGTTTGGGTGCTCGGCGCCGTCGACGACATGGATCGCCAGATGGGTCTCGGTATCGTTGTCGAATACGAAAATCGCGGCGGCGAGCCACAGTGGGTGGCACCGCCCAAGACACCGTGGGACTACACGATCTTCGGCAGGAGCGGTCCTGTCAGGGAGCCGGACGGGACGTTTCATTTGAAATTCGAGAAGATTCCCGGCGGCCGCGGCGGCTACAACCGGTGGACCATCAATAGCAAGTCATGGCCGGACACGAACCCGCTCTTCACGGTTCAGGAGGGTAAGCGCTACCGGCTGATCATGGAGAACCACAGCGGCGACCAGCATCCGGTGCATACGCACCGCCACACTTTCGAGATCACAAAGATAGGCGACAAACCCACCTCGGGCGTGATGAAGGATACGCTCAGCATGCCGCGATTTTCGACTGCGGAAGTGGATCTCGTGGCCGACGACCCCGGCCCGACATTCTTTCACTGCCATCATCAAGATCACATGGACGAAGGCTTCGCGGGGCTGATTACCTACACGTAGCCGCAAGGGGGATGCTTTGAGGCTTGTGCCGGCTGAAACTCGATCTGGTGAAAGGCGCTTGGGGTCATGCTAACGCGACGGCAATTCGCTGGCGGCTCAGTGGCACTTGTGTCGAGTGGCCTTATTGCGGAGCGGTCTGGAATTGGCGAACCAGCTCCCTTCAGTACGCCACTGCCGATCCCGCAACTGATCGATGCGGCAAAACAGGGCAACGCCGTCAAGCTAAAAGTCACGTCGGGCCGCCACGCCTTCATCAAGGGAAAGCCGGCGCGGACCTATGGCTACTCGGCGCCCATCCTCGGGCCTGTTGTCCGCATGCGGCGCGGGGACGAGGTGGAGATGACGGTCGAGAACGCGCTCAATTTCGTCACGACGGTGCATTGGCATGGGCTCTTGGTGCCTGGAAATAATGACGGCGGGCCGCAGCAACTTATTCATCCCGGCGATACGTGGCGTCCAGTTTTGACGATCGACCAGGCGGCCGCGACGCTTTGGTTCCATCCTCATCCGCATCACGACACCGCCCGCCAGATTTACATGGGTCTCACAGGAATGATCATTGTCGATGATGGCTCCGATGCGTGGCTTGGTCTTCCGCGCACGTTCGGCATCGACGATTTGCCGATTATCGTACAGGATCGAATGTTCAATTCAGACGGATCGATTGAATACGACAACGACGACACCAATCCATTAGAAGTAATATATGGCGTTAGAGGCGACACCATTATCGTGAATGGAGCAGTCGCTCCTTTCGCTAAAATCCCACCTGGTCTGGTTCGGCTACGACTTCTCAATGCCGCAAATGCCCAGAATTTCGAATTGCGCTTCTCCGACAAACGCACGTTTTACGTCATAGCATCGGACGGAGGGTTTCTTTCAGCACCGGTCCCGGTCAAACAGCTCACGATTTCGCCCGCGGAACGCTTTGAGATTCTCGTCGACTTCGCGGACGGAAAGCCGGTCGCGCTTGAAACTGGCCCAGATGAAGAAATGGGCGTATTCGGCCGCGTAGCGCCGGACGGCAGCGCAGATTTCGTGGCTATCATGCGTTTTGAACCGACGGCAATCACACCCACCGTCAACGAATTACCCACGCGCCTTGTCGAGCCCGCCGCGGTCTCTCCGGCGTCAGCGGTACAAAGTCGGCAATTCATTCTGAACAGTGGCTTATGCGCAAGCCGCCCGGGAGGAGGCGAGCATGCCAACTCGCCCCTTCTTATAGGGATAAACGGAAAGCCCTATGACATCGGGCGCATCGATGTCGAGACAAAGCTTGGAACGACTGAAGTCTGGGAAATCGTCTCGCTGGGAATGGCACATCCGTTTCATATCCACGGTGCCTTGTTTCGCGTCTTATCAATCGAGGGGGCGCCGCCGGCAGCACATCTTGCGGGTTGGAAGGACACGGTGCTCGTCGAAGATAAGGCGCAACTTCTTGTCGCCTTCAATCGGCCGGCGACGCGAGAGCATCCTTTCATGTATCACTGCCACATCCTCGAACACGAGGAAGCCGGGCTGATGGCACAATACATCTGCGCCTAATTCAGAAAGCCGGCAATCGATGAGCGTGGAACCAAAAACTGTCCAAAAATACCGGCGATCCGGCTCGCCGTGGGAGGTGCTGCTCGCCTTCGCCAAGCTCGGTGTCAGCTGCTTTTGCGGACCGATTGCCCATATCGGCTATTTCCGAGACGAATTCGTCGTGCGGCGCCGCTGGATCGACGAGCCCGCTTTTGCTGATCTCATTGCGCTGTGCCAATTTCTGCCGGGTCCTGCCAGCAGCCAGGTCGGATTTTCCATCGGGTTAATGCGGGGCGGCTATCTCGGCGGCCTTGCAGCATGGCTCGCCTTCACGCTGCCATCTGCCATATTGCTCCTCCTCTTTGCTTATGGCGCCAACGCCCTTCAGGGACCGATCGGAACCGGTCTGCTGCATGGCCTCAAGCTGGTCGCTGTGGCGATCGTCGCGCAGGCCGTGTGGGGCATGGCGCGCACGCTCTGTCCCGACCGCGAACGCGCGTCGATCGCCGTCATCGTCGCGGTGATTATTTTGTTCAGCTCCTCGTCGGTCGCTCAGATCGGAGCAATTGCCTTAGGTGGCATTGCGGGTCTGTGGCTGTGCCGCGCCGCGCCGCCTGCCCCGAAGGACGAAGGGCATCTGTCCATCCCGGTCTCGCGCCTGATAGGCCTGCTGGCTCTTGTTGCGTTTTTTCTGCTGCTCGTCGCGCTACCGCTGTTGAACGGAACGATCCATGCGCAAGGCCTCGCGCTGTTCAATGCGTTCTATCGATCGGGCGCCCTGGTATTTGGCGGCGGGCACGTCGTTCTGCCTCTGCTGCGCGAAGCGACCGTAACGCCGGGGTGGGTCAGTGACGATACATTCATAGCAGGCTATGGCGCGGCGCAGGCCGTGCCCGGACCGCTTTTTACGTTCTCGGCCTATCTCGGGGCGGTCATGAAATCGCCTCCCAACGGCATAGCTGGCGCGACCATCAGCCTGGTTGCCATTTTCCTGCCAGGCATCCTCGCGCTCGTGGGCACATTGCCGTTCTGGGAAACCTTCCGGCGGCGCGCGAACGCGCAAGCGGTCATGCGCGGCGTGAACGCAGCGGTGGTCGGCCTCCTTGGCGCGGCGCTTTACAATCCAGTCTGGACAAGTTCGGTGATGGCTCCAGGAGATTTCGCGCTGGCGCTGGTCGGATTCGTCCTTCTCACCGTTTGGCAAGCTCCGCCGCTTGTCGTTGTCGCGATCAGTGCGCTCGGCGGGATAGGCCTGGCGCTGGCCTGACGGATGACTCATCATGACTTATGCAACGATCCAGCGATATTGTGCCGGGCTCTCAGGGCGTGCGAAGGCGGCGAAATGCGGCGCGCACGCCAAATACTTGGCAGCCTTGGCGATCGGGCTAGCGGCGTTGATACCTGGCGGGGCCAGTGCCGGCCCGCCGTTCATGACGGACGATCCTGAGCCGGTCGATTATCAGCACTATGAATTCTACACATTCTCTCAGGGAACCCATGTCAGCGGCGACACCTCAGGCGTCGGGCCGGCATGGGAATTCAATTACGGACTCATTCCCGATGGGCAGCTTCACATCATTGCGCCGCTGGCGTTCGACAGCCCCACCGGTGGCCCGTCAGAATTTGGTTACGGCGATACCGAGCTGGGCTTCAAGTATCGCTTCATTCAGGAGGACACCAACGGGGCACGCCCGATGGTTGGCGTGTTTCCGCTCCTCGAAATTCCCACGGGCGACCAAGCAAGCGGCCTCGGGGCAGGTCATATGCGCGCGTTTTTTCCCGTTTGGGTCCAAAAAAGCTTCGGCGATTGGACGACCTATGGCGGCGGTGGTTATTGGGTGAATCACGGTGGCGGCACGAACGACCAGGATTATTGGTTTTTTGGCTGGCTGCTGCAAAAGCAAGTGACGAAGACTCTCGCCATCGGCGGTGAGCTTTTCCATCAGACAGCTGATACGATCGGAGGCAAAGACACCACCGGATTCAATATCGGTGCATTCTACGATTTTGACGATCACAACCACTTGCTGGTGTCGGCTGGGCGTGCACTCCAGAACGCCTCCGAGACAAATCTCTATTCGTGGTATCTCGGCTATCAGATCACCGGGCCATGAGCCGCCGCCGGTCTTTGATGAAGAAAATATAGGACCAATGGCAAAGCGGCGGAGGGTAAATTGGAAATGCGTTTTGACCTGTCTGGATGCGGCGCCGGCTTGGACGAATCCGCGAGCAACCTTTTGAAGCTCGGTCCCTGGGCCGAATCGCTCGGCTACGACGGCTTGTGGCTCAATGAAGAACATTTCGGACAAAACAGCCGAGTGTGTCTTTCACCAATTCCGCTCGCCACGGCCCTTGCCATGCGGACTCGCACAATTCGCATCGGCTTCTCGGTTCTCGTACTCCCGTTGTTCCAGCCGATTCGCTTGGCGGAAGAGATCGCCACACTTGATATATTGTCTGAGGGCCGCGTCGACTTGGGTGTGTCCCGCGGTAATACCAGCCGGTACTTTGAGGCGTGGGGCCTAGACTATGAAAATCGATCTCCCGCGTTCGACGAGGCGCTCAGCACTGTGATGCGCTACTGGACCGACCCCAAGGTACAAGTTGGTAGCCGTACTGAGTCGATTGAGCCAAAATGTGTACAAAAGCCTCATCCGCCAATCTACGTTGCGACGTATCGCGAGGACGCGGCGGCCTGGCTTGGCGAACATGGTCTCACGCTGTTTCAGGGCAGTCAGCAATCGGTTGCCAGCATCCGACGATGCCTACGGGCCTTCAAAGATGCCGGCGGTGACGTTACGCGGGTACCGATTGGCAGATTCGTCGTGGTCGGCGAGACCGATGAAGAAGCGTGGCAGATCGCTTGGCCGGCGGCTGAAAAGCTCACCGCAGGATACCGGCGCAGCGGTGAACAAGTGAAGCGGCAAATCTCGACTGAGGAGGAACTCGAAACCAAGCGCTGGCTCCGCGAGGTCGCGATTGTCGGCAGACCGGAAACCGTCTCCGCACGCATCGCCGAGCTGGAAGACGAACTGGGCTTTGGCAACTTTATGCTCGTTACTGGATTTCTAGGGAATCTCGCACAAGACCACGTAGCAGCGACGCTCGAACTGTTCGCCAGTGAAGTCATGCCGCACTTCGACCGCAATGATCGCTCGAAATCGACGTCAAGGTAATAGACGGTCACAAACGGCCGTATCGGTCAGGAGCGCTGCGTCACGGCATCCGACGCTGCGGGCCATACGTAGCTGGTTCCTGGTTGGAGTTGCTCCCTCGGCATCGGCGAAGGGGCTTCCTTTACAGGAGAGCAAAAAGAGAGAAAAAACGGACAGCCAGTGCAGCTAAGTGCTTGATTTATTGGTAGCGGAGGACGGATTTGAACCGCCGACACACGGATCATGATTCCGCCATTCCCAGGTTCGAATCCTGGCGCCCCAGCCACCCAGTCCCGTCTCCATATCGAACTTCCGTGTGAGAGAAAAATCTCCGACATTTCCGCACGTTAGCGCGTGAGTGTCGGTCTCCAGTGGATGAAATTGACTTGGACGGCGGCCCTATTGCGGAGCTTTGGCGCTTTGTCTCCAACCCCGAATTTTCAATATCCGAAATCTGTTCGAGGAGACTCAGTTCGTAATTGCTGGAGACCGGTTCGCACCTCCGGGGCGGAAAGCGGACATGGGGCGAGGGTTGTTCAATGTCCGTTTCTGCCCCAGAGTAGTGGTGCTTACTGGGCCAACGGTTTTATTGCTTTGAATAGACCAACAAAGATGACCTTAATGCGCATGATCTAGCTCATCCTTCAAGAGTGGCAGTTGGCAATCGCGCAAGCCCCAAAGGCATAACTCCACCACGGAATAAAATCCAGTTATGGGATAATCCCTTGTTGGGATCACCCTTCCGCGCTGATGGGTACACGCGGGCGCGGAATCTCGAAAAGTCTTAGGTCCACCGAACACGCGAAATTTCGCGCGGTGATGGTCGAGGCACGGGAAAAGGCCGGCCTCACTCAGGAAGAGCTGGCCAGGCGGTTAAACCGACCCCAATCTTTCGTGGCCAAATACGAGGGCGGCGAACGCCGCCTCGACATGGTCGAATTCCTCTGGGTGACACGAGCCATGAAAGTGGACCCGCTCAGAGTGCTGCGGACTCTCATCGACCGGATCAGTTAGGAAGGGCGGCCCCCCGCAGCACCCGCTGGGTGCAAGCGCGGCGCAAAGCACCCGCCGCGGACTGGCCAATTATGCGCGGATGCGGCACCGACCAAAATCCGTTGAAGAGGTCGATGCGATCTTCCGTCGAGCGAACGTGATCGTCTCGACGATGTCAGTCGCAGGCCAATGCTCGTCCGAGCTCCAGAAACGGATGGCCGAGCTTTGCAGTCATCTGTTCATCGATGAGGCGCATCACATCGCCGCCAAGACGTGGAGCGATTTTAAGGTGCAATTCCGGGAGCGGCCAATCATTCAATTCACCGCAACGCCTTTCCGCACGGACGGAAAACGCGTCGATGGCAGGTTTATCTATTCGTACCCGCTCGCCCGCGCGCAAAAGGAAGGGTATTTTCGCCCCGTCACTTTTTTTCCGATCGAGGAGTTCGACCCGGAGTTTTCAGACCGGGCCGTCGCCCGCCGTGCCGGAAAGCTGTTGCAGGACGATGTCGAGGCCGGGTTCGATCACATTCTCATGGCGCGCGTCGATACAACGGAGCGCGCAGCCGTTGTGGCGCAATAGCAATTCGGAGAATCCTTCCAACAAGCCAAAGTAAGTAGGTGATTGACAACGATCGACTCTAAATGATGGAGCTGTCCGCGATGACTTTCCCCCGGGCCTTAGGTGTCATGCTGTTGATGGTTTGTTTCCCCCTGTTTCAGGCGGTGTCGGCCGAAAATTATCCTTCAAGGCAAATCACAATTGTAAACCCGTATGGCCCCGGTGGAGTGACAGATGTCGTTGTACGTGCTCTTGCGCAACGCCTTTCCGATTTGTGGAAGCAGCCGGTCGTCATTGAGTATAAGCCGGGTGCGTCGACCGAAGTCGGTGCCGCTTATGTCGCGAAATCGCCGCCGGATGGATACACATTGCTTGCGACAGACATTGCAACTTTCATGCATCCGTACCTCTATCCGGATGAAGGCCTAGATCCAACAAAAGAGCTGATACCGGTAATTGGCCTCGGCGAAGTCAATCACGTACTTATCGTGAGTCCCTCCTTTTCAGCACATAGCATAGCGGACCTGGTCAATTTGGCGCGTGAGAAGCCGGGTACCCTGGACTACGCCATCATCGGCTGGGGGTCGCCCAACCACATGTCAATGGAGTTACTGCAGAAAATGGCCGGTGTGAGGCTTAATCCGGTTTACTATAAGAGTGGCCCGCAGGCGATTTTAGACGTCATGGGAGGATTTGTTTCTATGACATTTCTCAGCACCACTTTGACGATACCGCCCGCAAAGTCAGGTAAGGTTCGAGCTCTCGGCATCACAAGCCGTGAGCGCCTACCTCAAATTCCCGACTTGCCAACGATTGCTGAAACACTGCCAGGCTACGAGGCATCTTGGTGGTACGGGCTTTTCGCGCCGCTGGGTACCGCTTCAGACATAGTAACAATCATCAACAGGGCGGCGCAAAAAATCCTCGCAGATCCCGATTTCAGAGCGAAAGTTCTAGATTCTAATTTTTACAAACCAATTACGGGGTCAGCCGAGGAATTTACTCGATACGTCGAAGCAACGAGTACGAGGTGGAAGGACGTCATGCACACGGCGACAGCACCCCGTCCAAAAAATTAAAAGTCCAAACCGGCATCCGCGTGGTAGGCATCCACGATTGTCATACCCAGCGGTGTTCGCTTCGGCCAATTCGGATCTTTCCGCCTTTGAGGCGGCTGTTCCAATTCGCGTACGACGACGTTTACCTCAGTATGGCGGTTCATCGGCACAATATATACGTTCCATCCATGCGTTCTGCAGTCATCGTCACGAAGCGACGTTCGCCGGCGTCGGTTGCTCTCACATTGAAAGTGTAAGGCGCTGCCTTGGCCCTAGCGTCGAAGATTGGGTAAGATCGCCAGTGCCTTCGATGCCGCCCTCTGACCGACCCGGTCAAAACTCGCTTGTAAGTCGATATCCGCTGGCACGTTAATTGCGTTATGATGGTGGGGCACAAAGGAACGCGCTATGGCCGCAAAGCTTCGTCTCGATCAGGTCAGCATGGCGTTCAAAACGCCGAGCGGCTCATTTCAGGCGCTGGCGCCGATCACGCTGACTGTTTCGTCGGGCCGCTTTGTCAGCCTGATCGGCCCCTCCGGCTGTGGCAAGAGCACGATCTTCAATATCATCGCCGGTCTATTGCAGCCAAGCCGTGGCCGCGTTCTGATCGACGGCACAGATGCCACCGGCACTATCGGCCGCGTCGGCTACATGCTGCAAAAGGATTTGCTACTGCCTTGGCGCACCGTACTCGACAACGTCGTGCTCGGCATGGAGATCCAGGGCATGCCGTTGCGTGTGGCGCGCGACCGCGCGCTGCCGCTATTGCGCCGCTATGGCTTGTCCGGCTTCGAATATCTCCATCCCAGTGCACTGTCTGGTGGCATGCGGCAGCGCGCAGCACTGTTGCGTACACTCCTGTTCGACACCGACGTCATTTTGCTTGATGAACCCTTCGGTGCGCTCGACGCCCAGACCAAGCTGCAGATGCAGGAATGGCTGCTCGGGTTGTGGGCGGATTTCGGTAAGACCGTGGTGTTCGTCACTCACGATATCGAGGAGGCAATCTATCTCTCCGACGAGGTGCATGTTATGGCGACGCGCCCCGGGCGCATCATCGATTCATTCGAAGTGACAATCCCGCAGCCACGCCAGCGCAGCGCGACGCTCGCGCCAGAATTCATCGCCATCAAGGAAAGATGCATGCATCTCCTCAGCATGGCCCACAAAGCCGCGCTCGGCGAGGCGGCATAACATGGCGAAACCGGTATGACGGCCCAGGAAACATCACGCGCAGCCGCGCCGCTCGATCTCGGGCCTGCGGCTCCGCTGCAGGCGGCGCGCGCGACTAGGACCATCCGCCGACTACCCGTGCAGCGGGATTGGCCGTTCTGGCTCATCGTCGCCATTCAGATCGGCATCTTGTTGGGCGGGATCGCGTTGTGGGAGGTCGCCGCAGATTACGGCTGGATCGATGGCTTTTTCTGGTCGAAGCCGAGTGCCGTCTATGTGACGTTGATAAAATTCTTCACCGAGGGCGAGGCCTGGACCGATATTGGATTTACCTTCCGGTCGACCCTTTTCGGCTTTCTTCTCGGTACGGCGTCAGGCTCGCTGCTAGGCCTGTCGTTTTGGTGGTCGCGCAACTATGCCGCGATCGTGCAACCCTACATGATCTGCTTTCATTCGCTGCCTAAGCTGGCACTGGCCCCGCTGGTTATCTTGGTTTTCGGCATCGGCCTTGCCTCCAAAGTGGCGATAGCGACCGCCCTGACGATCATCGTGTCGGCGCTGACCGCTTATGCGGGTGTGAAAGCGCTCGATCCCGATCAGGAGCGACTGTTCTATTCGCTTGGAGCGAGCCGCACGCAGGTGTTCTGCAAGCTGGTGGTGCCGTTCTGCCTGCCCTGGATCATCTCAGTGCTGCGGGTCAATATCGGACTGGCGTTGACCGGCGCCATTGTCGGCGAATTTATCGCGGCGCAGCATGGTCTCGGCCGCGCTATCCTCTACGCTGGAAGCACCTATGATATTGCTTTGGTATGGGTCGTAGCCTTGGTTCTCTCGACGCTCGCCGTCGCGATGTATGGGGCGGTCTCGTGGCTGGAGCGCATGTTGCGTAGAGGAATGAAGCAATAGACACAGACGGCGCCAGCAGGCGCATCAACCGTGAGGTCGCCATGAGCACTCGGACATTCACCAGACGAAATCTGCTGGCTTCCACGGCGGCAGCCGGAGTTACCGTGGTCGCTCGCCCGTACATCGCCCGTGCGGAATCCAAAGAGGTCTTGATCGCCGAACCGGTGCACGGCACTGGATATTTGCCGCTCTATATCGGCATGGCGAAAAACCTGTTCGAGGATGTAACGGTCAAAATCGTCACCATCGAGACCGGGGCAGGCCATGCCAACGCGGTGCTATCCGGCCAAGCGTTCGCCTTCATCGGCGGGCCCGAGCATTGCGCTTTCGCCAAAGTGAAGGGCGCGGAGCTCCGAGCGGTCGTCAACTGCGTGGATCGCGGCAACGTCTATTATTGCGCGGGCAAAGGGCAGGAGCCGACCAACAGCGATTGGACGAGCTTTTTCAAGGGCAAGACGATCGCCACCAGCGGCTATGGCGGGACACCGAATTCGATCACCCGCTATCTGCTCAAGCAATGGAAGCTCGATGCGACGCGCGACGTGACGCTCATTGAGACCGCCAACTCGGCGGTGCTGCCGATCGTACGGAACAAGCAAGCGCAGATCGGCTGTTCGACCGAGCCTTTCATCACCCAGGGCGTACGATCCGGCGCCTGGGGTGAGCCGATCATCAACATTCCTCAAATGATGGGCCCCTACGCCTATTCGACCTTTAATATCCGTCTCGACTCAATCCAGAAAACGCCCGAACTGGTGCGGGGCTTTGTGCGCGGCATGATGAAATCCTTGAAATTTGTCGACGCCAATCATGACGAAGCGGCCGAACTTGCCAAGAAACAATTCCCGACCATGGCGCTTGACGACCTCAAAGCCACGCTAGGTCGTTCGTTCGCCGATAACATGTGGAGCAAGGACGGCACAATAAGCCGAGCCGCGTGGGATACGGCAAAGTCCGTAGTCATGAGCGCCGGCATTCTCAAAACTGACGTCAAATACGACGAGATCATCGACATGAGCTTCGTTGATACGTTCAAAACGAGTCTGTGAACCAAGCGATCAGCAGAAGGAATGAGCATTATGTCTGAACCCATCTGGAACAAATTTCTCACCGAGCGCGACAAGGCCGTATTCGACACCTCCGGGTATGGCGCGCGCGGCGGCTTCGGCAAGCGCCCGGCACTGCTGGTGATCGACGTCAATTGGGCGTTCTGCGGCGATCGACCCGAGCCGATCCTCGAATCGATCAAGCGGTGGCGCAATTCCTGTGGCGAGGACGCCTGGATCGCGCTACCCTATATCCGCTCGCTGATCGACAAGTGCCGCGACAAGGGCGTGCCGGTCATCTACACGACCGGCGTACGCCGCGACGACAATTGGGACTCTGGCTCTTGGCTGTGGAAGAACTCCCGCGGCAATGAGGACGGGCAGACTATCGTCAGCAACCTCGACGGCAACGAGATCGTCACCCCGATCGCACCCGGCCCGCAGGACATCGTGGTGCCGAAGCAAAAACCGTCCGGCTTCTTCGGCACCAATTTGACCAGCTATCTGACGCTCCTGGGTTGCGACAGCCTGATCGTCACAGGCACCACCACCTCGGGCTGCGTGCGCGCCACCGTGCTCGACGGCTTCAGCCTGAATTACCGCATCGCGCTCGCCGAGGAAGGCTGCTTCGACCGCTCGCAGGCGAGCCACGCCATCAATCTTTGCGACATGAACGCGAAATATGCCGACGTGGTGAAAACGTCCGAGGTGCTGGAATTCCTCGAGACGCTGCCGAGCAGCATGTACGAGCTGCCGAGCGGCAAGCCGCCGCAGCGCGACGCCAAGCGCGCTGCGAACTTCTGACGGCCTAGTTCAGATTTGTTTTTGGCGTGCAGAGGGGGCGGCGCATACTTTCCCGCCGCGGACCAGTCCTTACTGGCGTCAATGTGAAATATCACTGGTTTGTGAGCGGAAATGCGTTTTCTCAGACTCCCCGCCAAAAAAAGTATGCGCTCAGTCCGGCCCCGAGCACAATGACGAAGGCCTTAATCAACCGTTGGTCCAGCCGCTGCGCCCAGTGTGCCGCCACGTAGGAACCGAGCATGGAGCCCAGCACCATCGGTATTGTCTGTGGCCATCGCACGATGCCGGCGATGATGAACGCGACGATCGCAGAAATGCCCATGACGCCAACCAGCACCAGCTTAAGTCCGTTCATCGCGTTAATGTCCCTCATTCCCAAAATCGTGAAGGCGGCGAGCATGAGGAATCCGATTCCTCCACCGAAATAGCCACCGTAGATCGCGATTGCGAAAAGCCCGATGAAGGCGACTTGCGGTCCGAGTTTGATATGTTTGATTACCTCAAGCGGCGCGAAATTGCCGATGGCAAACACGACTGTGGCGAACAGGGTCAGTGATGGCACTAGCCCGGCGAATATGGTCGCCGGCGTGTACAGCAGCAACAGGGCTCCGATCAGCCCGCCAATGAAGCTTAAGGCGAGAAAGGCCGTCACGTCGAATTCGGTAATCGAACGAATGCTGCGGCGAAAAGCCCAAGCAGCGGCAAACGTGCCGGGAAATAGAGCAACGAGGCTCGAAGCGTTAGCGTCGATTGGATTAAGCCCAACGAAAAGTAGTGCCGGAAAGGTCACAAGAGTTCCGCCTCCGGCAAGCGAATTCAGGGCTCCGCCAACAAAAGCAGCAACAAAGAGTGTGAACGTTGCCATAGGCTCTTATCTTGTCAGAAGCAATGAGTCGCGCCAATTGCGCAGGCGCCAAGAAGGCTGCCGCTTAGGGCCAACATGAATTGTCCTTTCTATTCGAGGATTCATCCCGCCTAAAGGGAAGCAACCCAAAAGGAAACCTGCACGGGCCAGCGATCGCTCGAGAATTTCCGGCCATACGGCATTGAAGCTAATCGAATGACGCTGGAAGCATGCCTCCGCTACCACCGTGAACAGGGTATCCTTAATCACTCCTATAGTATCGAGGAAGCTCTTCGCTCCCGAAACAATTATCTGAGAACGATGGCATCGCGCGCGGCCCGCACCTGTAACTCTGGAAATCGGCTCATGAGAAATACTGGGCTAATCGAGCCACAGTCTTGGAATACGAAATGGGAGCCGTGCCGCTAACAGGTTGTGCCGGTCGCCTGCCTGCTCTTGGTTCCAGCCAGGCGCGGCCTTGTCATCGAGTCCTACGCATTTTCGAAAAGTGCAGCCGCCCGCACGTCATCCTCAATCATCCGCCAATACGGTCGACCAAGTTTACGAACTCAGGGGTGCGCTTCATCGACAGTGTTCGGGGGCGGGGCAAGTCGATTTTGACCTCGGCCTGCAAACGACCGGAACGGCGAGCGAACACGAGAACGCGATCCGCTAAGAAAACCGCCTCATCGATTTGATGTGTGACGAACAGGACTGTCTTATGGCCTCGCTCCCAAATTCGCAGCAGTTCGGTCTGCATAATCTCGCGTGTCTGCGCATCGAGAGCCGCGAACGGTTGGTCCATCAGCAAGATTTCTGGATCTATCGCAAGCGCTCGAGCGAGGTTGACGCGCTGTCGCATGCCGCCAGAGAGCTGCCGCGGATAGTAGTGCTCGAAGCCTTGCAGGCCGACGAGCTTCAGGAGCTCGAGCGTCCGCTAGCGCTCGTTCGCGCCGACCGGTCCGCGACCTCACGGCCAATGATGGCATTGGCGAACACTGTGCGCCACGGTAGGAGCGCGTCGTTCTGGAACACGAAGCCGCGGTCGATGCCGGGCTGGTGCACGCGCTTACCGTCGAGTGAGATCTCGCCCGTTGTCGCGGATTCGAGACCAGCGACAATCCGCAAGAAGGTCATCTTGCCACAACCGCCGTCGACCGATCCGACCGAAACAGTGTCAGCGGCTCGCACCTCGAGTGTCAGCGGCTCGCACCTCGGCTGCGCCCATCAAACAGGCGGCAATCAGAGCCGCAGCAGCGCGCACCTGCATGGTCATGGCGCGCTCATTCCGACAGCTGGGTGACGCCGGGTAGCACGGCCTTGTCGACATTAAGCGCGCCTGGCAGGTCGCCTAGGCTCTCCATGGCCTTTGCGAGGTTATTGAGCTTGGAGCGCGAAACCTTGCCGCTCGGCTCGAAGAAATGGCCATTCCGAAAGAAATCGTAGGCTTTTTGCACATCGTCCTCAGAAAGCCCGCTGGCCTTCTTCAGGATCTGGACCGCTTCTGCGCGGTTTTTGCCATCCTCGAACCATTCGACGCTGCGGTTCTGTGCCCGAAGCAATTTCGCCAAAGTATCCTTGTTTGCGGCGGCCCAACTGTTGTTCACCGCGGTTCCGGAAAATGGCAGGTCCTTGACGTAGTCGACGGTCAATCCCAGGCTTTTAAATCCCTTCGCTTCAGTCTGGAAATTGAACGCCGGCAGGAGAATGGCCGCATCCACCGCGCCGGCAACCAGAGCCGAAGCTCGGGCCGCGGTTGCGCCTGCGAATACCATGTCGAATTCGCCCGGTTGAACGCCGTTAGGCGCCAGCATGCGTTCGACATAGATGCGGGTAATGTCCTTCGGCCCGCCGAGTGAGATAACTTTTCCTTTCAGATCCTTGAGGCTGCCGATGCTCGGTTTGGCGACGAGATCGTAGGGCGGCGCCTGAACCTCGATTCGTACTATCGAAATCTGCGCGCCCATGCCGACTGCGCGCAATGGATCGGCAAGCCCGGTCGAGATGCTGATGCCGATCGATCCCGCAGTCACCTGTTGCACAAGGGCTGCGCTCGACTGCACATAAACAATGTCGACATCTAGATTTTCTGCGGCAAAGAAACCCTTATCGACCCCGATCAAGGCTGGCCACAGATTGGCCGAGGCCTGGCCGACGCTTCCGAGCGTCACCTTTTCAGCAGCAGCCGCGGGCAACGGGTAAAGGCCGGAAAAGACCAGGAACAGCAGTGCCGTGCATCGCCACAACTCGCCAACCCGCATGTGCGCCTCCACTTAGATGTGCTTATTCGCTTGCTCGCGGTAATGCTGGGCAATTTCACAACCGGTCGTTCTCCAGACGCCTTCATGTTTGACGATGTATTCCAAGGCGGCATCGAAAGCGCCGATGCGGTGTGGCACGCCGGTCAAATAGGGATGAATGGCAATCGCCATGACGCGGCCGGATTGTGCTCCCTCGCGGTACAAGACGTCGAACTGCCGGCAGATCATTTCCCTGAATTCGTCGGCGGTGCGATGGAATTTCTCGAAAGCGGGCTTGTCGTTGATCTCATGGCTGTAGGGCACGCTGACCAAGCTCCGGTTGCCGCCGACTGTCATTGTGTAGGGCTGGTCATCATTGGTCCAGTCACAGACATAATCGCAGCCTGCGGCGGCGAGCAGGTCGAGCGTTTCCCAGGTCTCCTGCAGGCCAGAGCCGAGCCAGCCGCGCGGGCGTTTGCCGGTTGACCGTTCGATCGTTGCGAGCGCGTTTTGGATGATCCGCGGCTCCTCGTCGGGAGCCGCTTCGTTAAGCCGCCGGGTATTGCTTTCGCAATGCCCCATCCATTCCCACTGACGTCGATTGCCTTCCTCGATGATCGCGGGATGTTCGCTGCATAGTTCGCTATTGAGCGCGACCGTCGCGCGGATACCGTATCGGTCGAGAACCTCCATCAAGCGAAATACGCCGACCCGATTCCCGTAATCTCGCGATGACCATGTGGGAACGTCGGGCACCGGTGCGCCGCCGCCACCGGCCGCTGCGGGAACCTTCTCGTCGAGGGCAAAAAACTCGATATTCGGAATGACCCACAGCGCAACCTGCGCGGCACTCGGCCATTGCAGCGGCCGCCGATGGATGATCGGCGAATAGGGAAAAGGTCCATACCGCCCAGGCTTCATGTCAGCTCGCCTTCTTCACGGGCGTCTGGCTGGCGAGATGCGCGACCACTTCGTCAATGTGCATCACGTCGGCATATTTGTGGTGCATGTCGAACAAGTTCACTTTGTGCGAGAGCAGGCTACGGTCGAAACAGCATTCTTCGACGAGCACGACGTGGTAGCCCTGCGAATAGGCATCGACCGCGCTGGCGCGCACGCAGCCGGAGGTACTTTCGCCGCAGATGATGACGGTTTGCACGCCGAGCTGGGTGAGATGGGCCGTTAGCGGCGTGCCATAGAATGCGCTGGCGCGCTGCTTGGTGATGACGACATCCCCAGATTGCGGTTTAAATTCCGGCCGGATGGCGTAGTCGGCGGGGTCAACCGATGGTTTCACTCGTTTGGTGGCGCTCACGAAAGTGGGGCGGCTCGCGCTGCGCACGTCGCCGGTCGAATAAAATATCGGCAGTCCCGCCTGACGGGCCGCGGCAAACAGCCGCTTGGTCGGCTCGATTGCTTCATACGCAAATTGGCCGCAGGCGTTTGGATAATCCTTGGCGATGGTGTGGGGCGGATGCGGCCCGCCCCGGTAAACCAGCTCGTAAAGATCGACGGCGAGCAGGGCGGGAGAGGGGCCCACGAAGGTTTTGCGTTTATAACACGCGTAAACGTCAAGGATGTCCGATGTGATAAGATCTTTCCAACAATGGTCCTCGAAATTGTCGGTCATGCGATCCTCCCTTTTGCCGCTACGATACAGGCAATCCTGATGGACCAGAACCCAAAAATCGCAGGCCGGTCCAGGAGCGAGATCTGCGCGGTCCCGTTGGCTCGCATACGGGAAACCGGGCCTCTACCATCAAGCGCGCTTACGATGCATGGGAAGGGATTCCTTAATGGATAAAAAGCAGCAAATAGCGAAGTCAGAGTCCTTCCTGTCTCGTCATCGCGCTCCGCCACTGCTGTTCCTTCCGAATGTATGGGATTGCCTGAGCGCGCGACTGTTCGTGGCCGCAGGATTCGACGCGATTGCGACTACCAGCGGTGGTGTAGCCTGGGCTCTGGGCTATCCAGATGGCGAACGGGCGCCATGGCCAGAGGTGGTTGCCGCGACAGCACGTATCGTGCGCTCGGCCCAAGTGCCGGTGACAGCCGATATCGAAGCGGGTTACGGCCAGACCCCGGCCGAAGTCGCAATGCACGTAACCGAAATCATTGCGACTGGTGTGGTCGGTATAAATCTCGAAGACGGATTCGGTGGATCAATCCGCAGCATTGATGATGCATCAGATCGTCTGAGAGCTGCGCGAGAGGCGGCGAACAAGGCAGGTGTCCCGATCGTTATCAATGCACGTTGTGATTTTTTCCATCTAAAGAACTTCGAAGAAAAATGCGACTTCCGGCGACGTTCGACCGATGCAAAGCCTATTTGGCCGCTGGCGCTGATTGTGTTTACCCCTTTGGCTTACGCGATCCGGCGGTCATTGCCGCGTTGACCGAAGGTCTCGACGCGCCGGTCAACATCACTGGCCGGCCCGGTATGCCGAATCTAACTGAGCTAGAACGCATCGGGGTTGCGCGCGTAACAATTGCGTCGGCACCCACATTGGTGACAATGGCTGCCATCCAAAAGCTCGCGGCAGAACTACATGCCACAGGAGGTTTTGACGCCTTGACAGCAAACTTTCACCGCCCCGAGGCGCAGGCCCTCTTCCAATGAGTGCCTGACTATGATGGCTAGAAGTAGGGGCAGGGAAGCAGCGGGTCACGGTACCGCTTGACGAAACATGGTCGGACTGGCGACCCTCCATACAATGTTGATACAGCTCAAGCCGATTGTCGCCTGCCTGCGCTGGTTTAAGACCAAATTCGCGTGCTACGGGCGGCAATGCTGCTCGAAAGAACGCAAAATCAGCGGCATCGAACATGATCCCAATGAAGGCCAGAATGAAAAAGTTGGTTGGGGTGCCATCGCGAAAACGGTAATCGCTCCCATCTTGCCACTAATATAACTCGCTAGACTTTGCCTCAAAGCTCATCTGCCCGTCCCCAAAAACCGGCCTGCTCGCAGACTGAAGGGTAAAAGTCCGCCAGGTGCTGTACAGCCAGCATCAGATATCAGATGTCTACCGCGAGCAGTCGACCTTATGATGCGGTGGCGCGCCGTTTTGCAAGTCTAGGAAACAATTTTAAAGCGTTCTTACATTCGATCGCCCGTCGAGTCACAGCATCCCAACCGTCAAAAGCCTCAAAACCTGCAATCATCGCCTCCACGTCTTTCACTGGCGTGCGATGCCGTGAAAAAGGAAAGTCGCTGCCAAACAGAATATGCGAAGGCTCAGTTATTTCCATGAGGCACTTGAGGGGCGCCGATCCGCAAACCTCCGCCACATCATAATAAAGACCACGCAAGGTGCCGGTGACGGTGCCGCCCACCAAATGCTCTGCGACGCGAGGGCGATAGTTCATCGCGCTCATGCGATAGACTAAAAACGGAACTGTTCCGCCGCCATGCGGCATGATCCATTTGATGTTAGGAAATTTTCCAAACGTGCCGTTCCATAACAGGTTGTGGATCGCGCGTGTTGTGTCCAGCACAAGTTCTGTCATGCCAGAAGGATAATTGTACGCCGGCACGTTTTTGGCTTGGTTTCGCAGTGGGTGAACGAAAACCACCGCATTTCGTCGATTGAGTTCCGCGTAGAGCTCATCTTCCTCAGGCTGACCAAGATGGCGATCGCCAACATGGGTCAGTAGACAGATACCTTCGAGCTGGAGCCTATCAAGGGCGTATTCCGCCTCACGCAGCGCCGCTCCGATGTCGGGCAGGGGTAAGATCGCAAATGCCCCAAAGCGATCCGGGTGGTCGGCAACCATGCGGGCAGAGTCCTCATTACACTCGCGTGCCAGGCGAACCGCAAAGCCGAGATCGCCGAAATATACGCCCGGAGACGCGATCGAATTAACCGCCACGGCTATGCCTGTCTGATCCATCAGCTCGAGCTGCGCGGAGACGCTCCAATCGGCCCATGGATTTTCACCACTGCCGTAGATGCCTACGAGTTCGAGCGCTTTTTTGTAATATTCGGGAATTGGATGCTGGTGGGTGTCTATGAGTGGACCGTGGGTCACGTCTGTGTAGCCCCTCGTTTTGGGTGAATGTGATTTTGAGGATGGATGGTATCAATGCTGGCCTGCCCGCTCCCACGGCATCATTAGCCGCTCGACCAACGCAACTGCTGCAAACAGTACAATTCCGAGAGCGCTCAGCCAGACAAGGGCTGCCCACGCCAGCGGCCCGTCGAGCTGCGCATTGGCTGCCAAGACAAGATTGCCGAGCCCGGTCACCGAACCGACAAATTCACCGATCACCGCGCCAATCACAGCGAGGGTTATAGCCACTTTTGATCCAGCGAATATGAAAGGCAGAGCCGCCGGCATTTGAACCTTGAAGAAGACCTGGCGCGGCGATGCGCATAGGGCGCGGGCAAGCTCCAACAGTCCGGGTGGCGTTGCCTGTAAGCCCGTAGCGGTATCCACGACTATAGGGAAGAACGCGACTAGGAAAGCCAATGCCAGTTTCGAGCTAATGCCCAGTCCAAACCACACCAAAATAATCGGCGCAATCGCGACTTTTGGAATGGACTGGGTTGCGACAAGTATCGGATAGAGGACAAGGTTGAACAGGCGGGAGTTGGCCACGAACACTGCTAAAGGAATACCGAGCAGCAGCGCCAATCCGAAACCCAGAATTGTCTCGACGAGGGTCGGCCAAGTCTGCTGCAGCAGCAGATCGTAGCGCTTAACGGAAACGGAGGCGATCTCCATGGGGCTCGGCAACACCAGTGGGCTGATACCGGTCACAGAGGTGTATATTTGCCAGAGCGCAAGGATAACCACGAGCCCAAGCAAGGGATACGCCGAGCGTCCAAGGCTTTGCGGGATCATCGTGTGATTCCGAGGGCTCGGCCCGCCCGATGTTCAAGGTCGGTAAATTCGGGTGCGTATCGAGTTTCCGGCCGCCGCGGATAAGGTAACTCGACGGAAATAAAATCGGCGATCCTGGCAGGACGGGAACTGAAGACAGCCACTTTGTCGGACAGATAGATCGCTTCGCTGATACTGTGGGTGACCAATATGGCAGTCGCACCGGTCTTGGCCCGAATGTCCATCAGTAGGTCCTGCATCTCCATACGCGTCAGCTCGTCGAGCGCGCCGAAAGGCTCGTCCATCAGCAGCAATTTCGGCTGATGAACGAGCGCTCGACACAAAGCCACGCGTTGCTGCATGCCGCCAGAGAGTTGCGAAGGGTAATAGTGTTCGAACCCGGACAAGCCGACGAGCGTCAGCAGATCGGCTGCGCGTTGGGCTGCTCCGCCATTAGGATCGCCCTGAATCTCGATCGGGAAGAGGACATTTTTAAGTACTGTACGCCACGGCATTAAATTCGACTGCTGGAAGACCATCCCGAAATCAGGTTGCGGCCGCTCGACCTTTGAGCCACTGATCTCGACGGTGCCGCTTGTCTTGGGGATAAGCCCGGCAGCAATGCGGAGAAAGGTGGTTTTGCCGCAGCCACTGGGCCCTAAAAGGCTGATTAATTGGCCGGTGTATAGATCGAAAGAGACACTGTCGATTGCGACAAGTGTTGCCTGCCCAGGACGCTTGAAAGATTTGTGAACGTTTTCGAAGTGACCGAAAGCGGGGCTAGGCGAGACCGCAGAACGCGTTGGCCCGACAGGTTTCACTTGCGGAGGGCGCCCTTGAACCGCCCGGTCGGTCACGGCTTGATCGGCGGATCGGGTAAGAACCCCGTTGCGTACACATCGGTCGGCGCTGGCGGAGTGCCGGTGATACCGATGTATTTCGTAACGAAGTCGACGTTCGCTTTGATCTGAGCCGGATCGAACCATCCAAGCCCGTGCTGCTGCGTATCGGGCGTGACCACAAGGTCGCGTACGATCTTGAGTTCTGCTGCAATCACCTCGGGCTTGAGACTTTGAACAAATTGTAGTTCATCCTGCGCCGCCTTGGAGGGATTTTCCAGCGCAAACTTCCATCCCTTCATGGCTGCTCGCACAAAACCCCTGACCACTTTCGGGTTTTCTGAAAGGTACTGCTCGGTGACGCCGATGCCGTTTGAATAGAGCTGCAACCCATGATCGGCGGGAAGGAAGGTCTGCAGTTTCTCGTGAGCGTCTTCGGCTGCCTGTTCGAGACCCGGCTTACCCATGATGAAGGTTTCGATGGAGGGAATCTTTTTTGTGATCAGAGCGCCGGGCCGTGCCGGAGGCGCGATGTCGGTGACGTGGAGCGTACTCGGATCCAGGCCCTTTCCGGTCATGAAGCCCTGCAGAATTTTGGGGGTGAAGCTGCCTGAACCGCTGCCGAGCGTGAGTCCCTCAAGCTGCTTTGCCGTGGTGACATTCGCGCCGCTTTGCAGGCTGAAAACTGCAATCGGCTGTTTCTGATAATTGACCGCGACCATTTTGAGCCTGGCGCCGGTCGAGCGGGCAATGGCGACTTCCGGGACGCCCATAAAGCCGAGATTTGCCGTCCCGGCAGCGACATTTTGAATAACGCTCGCGCCGCCTTGCGACGGGATGATGCTTACATCGAGCCCTTCGGCCTTGAAGAAACCTTCGGCGATTGCTGCATACCAGGGTGCGTGCCGGCCGAGTGGAATAAAGTCGAGTGAAAACACGACTTTCGTCAATGTTGATGGATCCCCCTGAGCAGTCGCTGCTTCGGGGCCTATGACGATGACCGAAGCAACGGCGAGCGCTGCAGCCGTCGCGCTTGAAAAAATACGCATTGCTCCCTCCCGCGGCGAGATGGACCCGTTGTCTCAAGACGGATCGTGCCACCGATAAATTCGCACAGTCAATAGAGTTTCGAAAATCCATTGATTGTCGAATATCGCTGGTATATGCGATTATCCTCGCCGATCGGGCCGCTCAAACGAGGAGCAAGAATGCTCGTGATGCCTGCCGAACAGGTTGCCGATCAGACGTTGGCCGCCTCGGCTCTGGTTCGCATTCGTTCAGACATTATCGCCTGCCGTCTCTTGCCCAACCAGCGCTTGCGCTTTGAAGCGCTCCGCGAACGATACGGGATGGGAATCAGCCCGCTGCGCGAAGCCTTGATGCGGCTGGAAGCCGAAGGACTTGTTCAACTCGAGCAGAACAAGGGCTTTCGCGTGTCCGAAGTGTCACGTGAGAAGCTGCTCGATCTGATGCAGACCAGGATTGAGATCGAATCGATCGCGCTTCGCTGGTCGTTGGAAAAAGGCGGCGTCGAGTGGGAGGCCGATCTGCTCGGAGCTTTCCATCGGCTGTCGCGGCAGACCAAGATCGATCCAGGTAAGCCGGAGACGATCAATCAGGCATGGAGCCGCGAGCATGCGGCCTTTCACGCGGCTCTAGTTTCGGCGTGCGGTTCGCAGACGCTGCTGGCGATCCGCGCGCGTCTGTTCGAGCAGGCCGAGCGTTATGTCTCGCTGTCGATCATGTCCAGGGCCGCATTGCGCGATGATGTGGGCGAGCACAAGCAGTTGATGCGCGCCGCGCTTGGCCGTGACGTGGAAAAAACTGTCGACTTAAATCGTATGCATATCAACCGCACCCTGGAGAAGGTCGCCGTCTCGCTTGCAGCGGGCGCCGGCGCCGACGGATTGAAACGAAAGTCGTTCAAATGAACGTGCAGCTACAGGCCGGACCGGTGACCATTCCGGCCGGACAGCTTGCGGCGTTCGTGGCCAAACTTTTTGCTGCTACCGGGCTGTCTGTCCCGGCGGCCGAAAAAGTTGCGAACGGCCTCGTTGAGGCCGACCTCGAAGGGCTTGCGTCGCACGGCGTGATGCTGGCCGACATGTATATCGAGAGACTGCAGGGTGGGTCGGTTGCCAAAGAAAGTGCTGCAGCCGTTGTTCACGAACGTCAAGGTGCGGTGGTGCTCGACGCCGGCAATGCTCTTGGTCATTTGACCGGTGAACAGGCAATGGATTTGGCGATCGACAAGGCGCGGCAATTTGCTGCGGGCATGGTAGCGGTTCGTCATGGTTTTCACTTTGGCGCGGCTGGCCGGTACGCCCGGCAGGCGGCCGCTGCCGGTTGTGTCGGCATTGCAATGTGCAACACGCGTCCGCTGATGCCTGCACCGGGGGGCGCCGAGCGCGTGGTCGGTAATAATCCGCTTGCGATTGCAGTGCCGGCGGATGGCGGAATTCCGATCGTGCTTGACATGGCGACCAGCGAAGCGGCGATGGGCAAAATTCGGATAGCCGAAAAAGCCAAGGAGCCAATTCCGCCGACATGGGCGGTGACGGCGGAAGGCCTCCCGACCACCAATCCGGCGGAGGCCATCACCGGGATGCTGTTGCCTTCAGGAGGACCCAAAGGGTTTGGCCTCTCGTTCCTCATCGACCTCTTGTGCGGACTGCTGTCGCAAGGCGCGAGCGGGGCTCAGGTTCGGCCGCTCTACGGCGATTTCACGGTCCCCTACGATTGCTCGCATTTGTTCATTGCAATCGATATTGCGCATTTTTGCGATCTCGGTTGGTTCCGCGCGCAGGCGGCGAATGCCGCGGAGCGTATCCGCAGCGGAAAACGAGCGCCGGGCGCCACGCAACTTTTCACGCCCGGAGAGCCGGAATGGCAGCGGCGCCACCGCTCCGGTGGTCAGGTCCTCGTCGAGCCCGCCGTGGCCGAGATGCTGCAACGCTATGCCGAGCGCCTCGGCGTTCAGCCAACACCGTTTGACGCCAGAACACGATAGGATGCGCACATGCCCAAGGTTCAGATCTCTAGCCCGAAGCTGCGGCAGCCCAATGGCGTTTTCTCGCATGCAACCGCCATCGAGGCCACGGGACGTTTCGTCTTCATTTCCGGAATGACCGCGCGTCGCCCCGACGGCACCATTGCCGGCATCGGCGACATCACCGAGCAGACCCGGCAGGTTTGCGAAAACATCAAAGCGGCAGTGGAAGCGGCCGGAGGCACAATGGACGACATTTGCCGCGTCGACGTCTACGTCCGGAATATGGAGCACTTCGAGGCCATCCACAAAGTCCGTGCTCAATACTTCAAACCGCCATTGCCGGCTTCGACAATGGTCGAAATTAATAAAATGACCTCGCCGGAATATCTGATCGAGATCAACGCCATTGCGGTGCTTCCGAAGTAAGCGTGAGGCGAGGTAACATGTCCGATAAATCCGGAATTCAGGAAGCGGCGAAACGGGATATCAAGCTTGGTGACGTCGGCCAGCGGATCGTACTCGAAAACGAGCACGTTAGGGTTTGGGAGATCAATCTCGATCCCGGCGAGACGATCGATTTTCATATTCACTATCACCCTTACCTCGTTATCTCGCTCGGCGGCGGCGAAAACGAAATCGAGACCATCTTTGGCGATCGAATCAAGACCATGGAGGAACTGGGCTCGACGGTCTTTATCAACGAGATGCGGGCCGTTCACCGCCTGACGAATCGCGCCAAAATTCCCTACCTGTCGCGTCTCGTCGAATTAAAACACATCCAGTGGACCACTGAAGTCAAAAGGTGACCAGGAGTAACCCATGCTGCCTAAGGATGCGCCAAAGCTCGAAGAGCTTCTTGTCCAGTCGGAATCGCTGCCGTGGCGAGAGAAATCGCTGAAAGGCATTTCTGAAAAGATGCTGTGGCGCGACGAGGGAACGGGCGCGTCAATCGCGTTGATCAGGTTTGCGCAAGGGGCCGGAATTCCGCAGCCACATTTTCACGCATCAAATCAGTTCATGTTCTGTCTCAAAGGAAGATATGAATACACGTCTACCGGGGTCACGCTGACCACCGGCAGTTTCTACTGCAACCCAAAAGGAAACGTGCACGGGCCGGCGATCGCTCACGAGGAAACCGTCGTGATTGAGATCTATGACGGCCCGCATTATCCGGAGAAGCCGTCCTGGTATACCGACGAGCAGGACGCCCGCTGAGTACGACAGCGACCGCGACAGCCGTTCGGGGCAGGGCGCTTGGCGGAAAGATAACCTTCACTCCCGACGCGGCGGCTGCGGACCCGAGAGCATTGAGGAAGTTTGGCGCTCGCATCAATCGACGTGCGCGCCGGAGAATTGCACCAGCTTGGCCCACTTATCGGTATCCGCCGCGATCGTTCGGCCGTAGTCCTGCGGGGAGCCGGGCAGTGCGACACCGCCAAGGGTTGCGATATGCTGCTTGATCTTAGGATCTGCGATCGCGAGATTTACCTGTCTGTTGAGTAAGGTGATGATCTCCGGAGAAGTTCCTTTTGGAGCGCAAAGGCCGTTCCAGGCATTCGCTTGATAGCCGGGCACGGTCCTGGCGAGCGGCGGCACGTCCGGCAATTCGATGACGCGCTCGTCTGTCGTCGTCGCCAGCGCCCGCACCGTGCCGGCCTTGGCGTATTGTAGCGACGAGCCGGTTGTCGAAATCATCACCTGCGCCTGCCCGGAGATCAGATCGGTGAGCGCAAGGGCCTCGCCGCGATATGGCACATGCGTGAACTTGATGCCGGCCATCATCTCGAGCAGCTCGGCCGACATGTGACCGGTCGATCCGACACCGCCGGAGGCGAGGTTGAGCTTGCCGGGCCTCGACTTGGCGAGCGCGATCAGTTCGGCGGGATTCTTGCCTCGACCGACGGGTGCACGAGCAGCAGGAGCGGCGTGCCCATGATATTTGCAACGGGCGCAAAGTCGGCGATGAAGTTGTAATTTAGGTTGCGATAGAGCGAATTGTTGATGCCATTGACAAGTGTTGGCCATGAACAGCGTGTAGCCGTCTGCAGGTGAATGCGCCGCCATCTCGGTGCCGATATTGTTGCCGCCCCCTGGACGGTTCTCAACGAAGAAGGATTGTCCGAGCCGCTCACTCAGCCATTGCGCCATGAAGCGCGCGACGAGGTCCGTGCCGCCGCCGGCGGATGTGGCGACGAGAATGCGCACCGGACGCGACGGATACGCACGGCGCGATTCATGCACGCTGCGAAGTCGCTTGCGGGAAAGCACGGTGCCAAGCGCGACAACGAGCTTCTCCCAACCCGCCGCATCGTAGTGACGCCGGTCGATCGGACCCCCTGGCAGACCGCCGATGTCGTTCACCCCGGCATTGGAAAAGCGCGTTTTGGGATGAGCGTGGTCCTTATCGCTCGCCAAGGTGACTGCAAGCCGAGCCATACGTACCCGCAAATCGCCCTCGTTCACCGCGCCTTTGGCGACCAGCACGTTGGCGATCGCCTGAGCAAGGCGCTCGAAAGATGACAAGCCGCGATGGGATTCATCCAACGCGTCGTCGGCTCGCCTTAAGTCATCGACGGTAACGAACTGCTGCATCCCGCCCAGGATGTCGACTAACGCAACTGAGAGCTTTTCCCACGGCAGCGCATCCTCCGGGGGGCGCGGGACGACGTCGACGGGTCGCGCATTGATCATTAGCCGAAATTTTTATCATGAAGGTTCGCAGGCAGCTATGGGCAATCAAGACCTCATTTAGCAGCGCGGACTACGGCTTTAGCTGGTAAGCAGACGTCAGAAAGCGGAGCAGGGTGCCTGGACCCTGGACTCGACAGATGCCCGACCGAGATGTGGCTATGTGTCCGCGAGGTCGAGATCACGCGCCCAGCTGATTTCGTCCGTAGTGACCCGCACTTAATGTAGAATTCGACGTGGGATTCCAAACGCGAAGCGCCGGCGCCGGGGTTTTGCGGCCGAGGGGAGAAGCCGATGACGCTTAGGTTGAGCATGACATGCGGGCCTTACGACCGCGCCCGGGCGCTGATCGACGGCGCCGTCAGGCCCGAAGGCATCGAGCTCGCGATCACTGTGAACGATGATGATGTAGAGCGGCAGCGGCAGGCGGTGCGCGGCGATTTCGATGTGTGCGAGTTCTTCACCGGCGCTTATATCGCCGACCTGCCGTTCAAGAAACTGGGCTTCACTGCCATCCCGATTTTCGTCAAACGGATGTTTAGGCACTCCTACATCTACATCAACAAGCAGAGCGGCATTCGCGGACCGAAGGATCTCAATGGCCGGCGTGTTGGTGTGCAGAATTGGATCACCACCGCCGCCCTCTGGGCGAAGGGAATGCTCGAAGACCACTACGGCGTCGACCCTGCCTCCATCGAATGGATCGCAGAGCAGCCGGTGGGAATTCCCGACTGGCAACCCCCGAACTGGCTAAAGCTCAACATGGCGCCTGCCGGCAGGTTGCAGTTTGATTTACTGGCGGGCCGCAAAATTGATGCTGCCATCACGACAGAGATATGGGCGCCCAACCGGCACCCGCACATTGATTTTTTGTTTCCGGATTACCCGGCGCGCGAGCGGGAATATTTCGCGCGGGCGCGTTGCTTCCCGATTATGCACACGCTGCTGGTGCGCAATTCCGTGCTCGACCACCATCCTTGGACGGCACGCAGTCTCTATGACGCCTGGGAAGAGTCGAAACGGAAACTCTACGCCCAACAGGAGTGGGACCGCATTCACATGACGTCCCTCTGGTATCGCGGTTTATGGGAGGAAGAGCGCACGGCTGCGGGCGAGGATATCTATCCGTGGGGCTTCGCGAAAACGCGTCACGAGCTCGAGATCATGTTGCAGTACGCCTTTAGGCAAGGCGTCACACCGCGGCAATACCGGCCGGAGGAGCTATTCCGGCAGTCGATGCTCGAAACCTGACGTTAGACGTCCGTCGCCGACCGCAAGCGCGACCACGATTCATCGGTACGACGGAAGGCGCGGGCGGTGGCATTGTTGACCAGAATATCGACCCCCGCTCAATCTCGTGTTCCGCCACATCTGCCCTGCGCCTGTACAGCCGAGGCTGGCGTCTCGGAAATACGGCCGGCTGTGGTCGGTTCAGGCCATCGCTGTCGCGCTCGACAACGCCGATATTTTTGGCGGACTAGGCTTTAGCCGAGCGAATCAGCTCGGAAAGGCGCGCGGGGCTCACCGGCGCCTCTTCGATTTGTATCTTAAAGTCGCGCAGCGCGTCTTCGACACCCGAAATAATCGCGGCGGCTGCAGGCACTGTGCCGGATTCGCCGATGCCTTTCACGCCAAGAGGATTTTTCGGGCTTGGAAACTCCACGAGACTAACTTTAAGAGCAGGAATTTCCGTCGCGGTCGGCAAAAGATAGTCGGCCAAGGTCATTGTTATAGGTTGCGCGTTGTCGTCGTAACCCATCCACTCGAATAACGCATTGCCGATGCCGTGCACGACGCCGCCTTGAATTTGGCCCTCGGCGGTCATCGGATTGATGATGCGCCCACAATCGTTCACCACCACGTAGTTGTACAGTTTGACGGCACCTGTATCGCGGTCGACTTTCAATTCCACTGCGTGCACGCCGATGCCGTAGCTCAATGCGGAAGTCTCGAAGTTGACCGCTGCCTCGAGCCCTGGTGCTATGCCTTCGGGCATTTTGTAGCCCGGCGCGCCGGCGAGCGAATCGGCTATTTCGGCGAGACTTAGGGCGACGTTCTTGCCCGGCTCGCCCACCATGCCGTCTTGAATATCGAGCTTGTCGGGTGTCGTCTCTAAGAGCACTGCCGCGGCTGCAATGGCCTTCTCGCGAACAGCTCGAGCCGCCAAGCTGGTGGAGCTACCCGCCGTAACGGTCTGCCGGCTAGCAAAGCCGCCGAGGCCAAGCGGGATCGTTGCCGTGTCGCCGCAGACGACGCTGATTTCTTCGGGCCGCACCCCGATCTGATCGGCGGTAATCTGCGCCAAAATGGTTTTCAGGCCCTGTCCCATAGGCATCGCTCCGGTGTAGACCGAAACGCGACCAGAGCGGCCGATCCGCACGATGGCGGACTCGAAGGGCCCGCGGCCCGTGCCCTTGAGGCCGGCGGCGATACCGAAGCCCAGCAGCTTGCCCTCAGCGCGAGCCTGCGTGCGGCGAGCTGCGAAGCCCGTGTAATCCGCACTCTTTAATGCCAGTTCAAGGCATCCTGGGAAATCGCCGCTTTCATAGACAATGGCGCTGCTGGAGCGCGCTTTCATGGGCGTCTTGTACGGCATTGCGCTTGCCGGGATGAGGTTGCGACGCCGCACCTCGGCGCGGTCCAATCCGAGTTCGCGCGAGATCGCATCCAGAAGGCGCTCCATAGCGAAGCAGCCCTCGGGATAGCCAGCACCGCGCACCGGCGCGGTGCCAACCTTATTCGTCTCTACGACTGAAACATGCAGTCGATAGTGCGGCAGCACGTAAGGCCCCGGGACGTTGGTCGACGCGTTGTAGGCTAGATTGATGCCTTGATATGTGTAGGCGCCGCCATCGCTGATCATCCGACCCTGCACGCCGGCCAATCGGCCGCTGTCGTCAAATCCGGCTTCCAGCGTCCAATACTGATCGCGCTCCTGGATCGAAGCCATCAGATGCTCCCGCCGATCCTCGATCCATTTCACTGGCCGTCCCAGCAAACGGCTGGCCGCCGAAATCGCGACCTCTTCGGGATAAAGGATGAACTTTGCGCCGAATCCGCCGCCGACGTCCGGCGTGACAACGCGGATTTGGTTTTCATCAAGCCCCAGCATTTTCATAATAAAAAACCGTGCCTCGTGCGCGAGCTGGGTCGAACTCCACACGGTCAGCATTTCGTCCTGCGGCTCGAAATGCGCGAGCACACCACGACACTCGATCGGGTGTGCCCCGCCGCGATGCTGCTTGATATTGATGGTGACGCGTCGCTTCGCCGCTGCAACCGCGGCTTCGGCATCGCCGTATTCCTGGACAAATTGGATCAACAGGTTGCCCGGCCTGCTAAGGTGAACTTTCGGCGCGTCCGCCGCTAAGGCGTCGCGGCAGTCCGAGACCGCAGCTAATTCTTCAATGTCCACCTCGATCAGTGACAGCGCATCCTCGGCGAGGTAGCGGTTATCGGCGACCACCAGTGCAATGGCCTCCCCGACAAAGGAGACTTCCTTGTCGGCTAGGATGAAGGGCGAAATGTTGGGCGGCAGCTCGGTGCTTGGAAACTGCAGCGGCAGCCGATCCGCGGTCAGGACTGACCGCAGGTCGGACAACGTATAGACCGCGTGCACGCCATGGAGGTTTCGTGCCGCACTGGCATCAACGGAACGGATCAACCCGTGCGCAATCTGGCTGCGCAGGAATGCAGCCTCGAGAAGGTTTGGCTTGCGAATGTCGTCGACAAAACGACCGGCGCCGAGCACGAGTGGACGGTCTTCAACCCGCAGCTGACGGCGACCGATATAAGACGATTTACCCATTGCTGCACGAGGCTCGGATGCCGGCTAATTCCCGCCTGCGGAATTTCGCTGTGACACATGCCAGGGCACAGCGAAGTGTTCGACCAGGCCCACTGCATAGAAGAGTAAGGTGCCAAGGACGCCTAGGAGAATGACGGCGGCGAACACGCGCGTGGTCTGCATCATGCCCTGGGCAGTCAAAATGACGTAGCCAAGCCCGACATTGGAGGCAACAAACTCGCCGGCGATCGCGCCAACGAGTGCAAGCGAAATAGCGACCTTCATGCCGGCAAACATGGCGGGCAGGGCGGCAGGAAACCGAATTTTCCAAAGTACTTGTAGCGGCCGAGCGCGCATCGACTTCGCCATGTCTAGTACTTCCGGATCCACTGAGCGCAGGCCCAGCACGGTGTCGATCACGACCGCGAAGAGGGCGATCAGCATCGAAATTGCGACCTTGGAGCTTAGATTGGTGCCCATCCAGATTATGAACAGCGGCGCCAGCGCAATCTTCGGGATGGAGTTCAAGGAAACTAGAAAGGTGTAGAGTGTATTTTCGAGAATCCTGGAGTAGACAATCCCGATGGCGGCAAGTACGCCGATCGCCAATGCCATGAAAAATCCAAGCAAGCAGGCGCCGACCGTATAGGCGGCATGTCGCATGTACCACGCCGGATTTTGCGCGAGCTCGACAAAAATCGCCGATGGCGCCGGTAGGAAGTAGGTGGGTACGCCGGCGAGCCGGACCCAGACTTCCCATATCACCAGAAAGCCGCCAAGAACTAGAATGACTGATTGCGCGCGCGTCATCTCCGTCCTCAAGCCTTGCTCCGCAAGACACCAAGCTCCTCGAAGCGTTTGCGAATGATTTTCGCATAATGACCGAATTCGGGCGTCTCGCGCGTGTCGAGTGTGCGCGGTCGCGGCAGATCGATCGGGATGGTTTCGACGATGCGCCCCGGATTTGCCGCCATGACGACCACGCGGTCCGACAATAGAACGGCTTCGGCGATGCTGTGGGTGATGAACAAGACCGTCTTCTTTGACGCCAGCCAGAGCCGTTGCAGTTCGAGATTGAGCTCGTCCCGCGTCAGCGCATCGAGCGCGCCGAACGGCTCGTCCATCAACAACAGGCGTGGCTCCTGGATCAAGGCTCGGCAGATCGCGACGCGCTGCCGCTGGCCCCCTGAGAGCTCCCACGGGCGGCGTTGCTCGAAGCCCTTCAGGCCGATTAGATCAAGGAGTTCGCTGGCTCTGCCGACCCAATCCGCCTTTCGATGTCCCTTGAATTCGATCGGCAGCAGGATGTTGTCGAGTACCGACCGCCAGTCGAGCAAAATGTCGCGTTGGAACACAATCGCCATGTGATCCGGGGGATCGGTCACCTTTGCACCATCCACCTCGATTTGGCCTGCCGTGATTTCAGCAATACCACTTACGCATTTAAGCAGCGTCGACTTCCCGCAGCCGCTGGGACCGACGACACTAATGAACTCGCCGCGACAGATGTCGAGATCGATCTGCCGGATGGCGGTGATCGTGCCGCCTTTCGGTAGGATGTAAACTTTGTCGGCCTTTTTGACGGCAACGTGGATATCTGCCCGCAATTCGCGTTGCGAGCTATCCTCCGCATTAGGCTCAATCACCTTCAACTGGGAACGAACTTGTTGGTGTAGTACTCGGTGGTCTTAGTGCCTGGAGTGACCAGTTTGGTCCGCTCAAGAATGGCCAGTGTATCCTTCCAATCGTCATCGGACTGCCAGCCGAAACGCTTGTCTTTGGTCCGTGGCGTTGCGAAGAAAGGCTGATAACCGACGATTTGACCCTTCAGGATCTCGGCGTCGAGCTTTTCTGCGGCGCGCTGCCTCATCATCGCGGCAACCGCTTCGTCGACATGGCCGCTATAGATATATTCCCATGACTTTACCAAGACCGGAACGAAACGCTTGAGCGCCTCTTCACGGGACGCCAACGTGGATTGAGTGACAACCAAGCCGTAGCTCGGGAAATTCAGTCCAACGTCCGAGAATAGAAGGCCATTCGATGGCCGCTGTCGATCGGCGAGCGGCTTGGCAAACGGATACGTGGTCAACGTGCAGTCGGCCTGTTTCGAGAGATAGACCGACAGCAAGGAAGAAGAGTCGACGCTGACAAGATCGATCTTGTCGCGCGAGGTGCCACCGGCTTCGAGGAAAACATCGAGCAGGGGACCCCAGGAGCTAGCGGCGCTGTAAGCGACTTTTTTGCCCTCGAGATCCTTCACTGTCTTGATATTCGAATCCCTCGGCACCAGACCACCAAGATCGCTTTTGCGCACGAATCCGGCGATCGAGGTGATCGGCAGACCCTTGCCGCGTGCCGCCGCCATCGGGCCAAGCTGCACCCAGCCCACATCGATGTCGCCGGCCGCTATTTGCTGCATGACCAGCGAAGAACCCTTCCCGTCCGAAACATCGACGTCGAGCCCTGCGTCCTTCAACGAGCCATTGTCGACGGCGAGATGTAGCCCCGCATGCATACCCCAGGGCGGGAAGTCTGTGCGGACGGTCAGCTTTTGTGGTTGCTGTGCTTTTGCGGGCGTGAGCGTTGCCGCAAGTCCAGCGACCGCGCTGGTGGTGAATCGGCGTCGCGTGATTTTCATGACCCCTCCTTCCGTTTCCTCGCGGTGATATTCTTATTTTTGCTGCAGTCGCGAGCGCAACTGCGAAGTCTCCGCGGCGTCAATGACGCCGGCTGCGTCCACGGCCACGCCATAATGTGCACGCGCGGCTTGAATTGTCACTTTTCCATTCCAGACGTCCTGGCCCACGGCCTCAGGCGACCGGCTGTACGGATCGCCGTGGCCGCCTCCACCCGCCTGATGATGCGTGAGAAGTTCACCCCGTCGCATGACAGCTGTGACCTTGCCGGGAAGCGAGCGCACGGTGTCGCCTTCGCCGAGCCAATTCGCTGCGACTCCTCCCGGTTTACCGCCATCCAGCCCATAGGGGGCAAACTTCAGACGATCGGCACGCAACTGTAACACGGCTTCATCGGCAAGCAGACGATACGATCGCCGCAGCCCCAGACCGCCACGGAAACGTCCTGGTCCGCCGGAGTCAGGAATAAGAGCGTAATCTTCGATCCGGACGGGATGTTGACGCTCCAGCACTTCGATTGGCGTGTTGGACATGTTCTGCGAAGGATTAGTGATCGCGTCGATGCCGTCCTGATCAGGACGGGCGCCCCAGCACCCGCTGATCATGTCGACAATGATAAAAGGCCGATTGTCAGGATGCCGCCCGCCTAGACAGACGACGGTGTTTCCGCCTTCTCCCGCCGCCGGCATGATATGCGGCACGATTTGCGCGAGCGCGCCGAACATGGTGTCCATGACGCGATAGCCGGTCAATGCCCGGGCTGCGACCGGCGCCGGGGCAATGGGATTGAGAACGCTGCCCTCCGGGGCGGTCACTTCGATGCAGCGGAAGACACCAGCGTTGTTTGGAATATCGCCGCGCAGCGCACACCGCACGCTAAGAAAGGTGTTGGATTTGGTGAATGAAAGCGTGGAGTTGATCGCGGCGCGCACTTGGCGCGAGCTGCCCCCCCAATCGACCTTCAAACTGCCGTCCCCGCGGACGGTCAGGGCTACGGACAGCGGCACCGGATCGTCGGAAATACCATCGCTATCGATGTAGTCGGTAAAGAAAAATGTGCCTTGCGGCCAACTCGCGATTTCGGCGCGTGCCATTCGCTCGGCATAATCTAGCAGCGCGGCCAGATAGGAGCGTATCTGCTGTACGCCGTATCGCGTTACCAGCCGTTCAATTTCTCGCGCGCCGACCTTACAGGCAGCATACTGGGCGAGAAGATCGCCGATGACCCGATCGGGCACCCGAACGTTGAGGCCGATCATCGCTTCGAGCGTCTCGTCCATCCTTCCGGCGTGAAAAAGCTTGAGCGGCGGGATCCGCAATCCTTCTTGATAAATCTCCGTGCTGTCCGCTGCATTCGATCCTGGGACTCGGCCGCCGACGTCGGTGTGGTGACAGATGACGACTGACCACGCCAAAATCTGCCTGCCCTCGAAGATTGGGTAAAACATAAAAATATCGGGCAGGTGCATGCCGCCTGAATAAGGATCGTTCATGATGACCGCATCGCCCGGCGCGAGCTGTCCGCTCCATTTGGCTGTGACCGCTGCCATGGCCTCTGGGATCGCGCCGAGATGCTGGGCGATGGTTTTTGCCTGCGCCACCATCTCGCCTTTGTCGTCGCAGATGGCAGCCGAATAATCCATCACGTCCTTGACGATTTCTGAGCGGGCAGTGCGGATGACGGTGTAGGCCACCTCATCCACGATCGCGTCCATCGCATTCTTGATGACTGCGAAAGTAATCGGATCGTCAAACGGGGAGGCGCATTCAGGCATCCGCGTCCTCCAGGTCGATAGTGATACAGCCGGCGACCGCCGGCCGGGCGATGCAGCCGGGCGGTACCAAGATCGTGGTGTCGTAACTCTCGATGATAGCCGGACCCTCGACGGCATCTGCTTGCGCGAGTGCGCGCGGCAACACGCGCGTCCCAATGCGGGGCGCACCGCGGCTGAACGAGACGAACCGCTCGCCCTTTTCGCCCGCTAGTGCGTGCGAATCGAGATTGACCGATCCGAATTCCAGCCGCGATACAGCTTTTCCGACGGCCGAAAGCCGCAAGTTGACCAGCTCCAGCGGCTCGCCGTCGGGGACGTACCCGAAGGTCTCGCGATAGGTTCGCTCGAAGGCACCCATTAGACCTTTCGGGCTATAAGAGGCGGGCTGCATCGGGACCATCAATTGGGATGCTTGTCCCAAGTAGCGCAGATCGGCAGCAAAACGAAATTCAATGGCCGCTTCGTCATAGCCCTCGTCGGCGAGCGCGGTGCGGCCTTCGCTGGTCATATCCGTCGACAGATCACTTATAAGTGGGTCGGTAACAGCGGCGAGGGGGCTCAACAGCGGACGCACAAATTCGTGGACCGTTTCTGAGGCCAGCATGCCAGCTGCGGAGAATACCCCGGAAACCGGACTTATCAGAACACGACGAATACCGAGGAGCCGAGCCACGTCTACCGCATGCAGCGGGCCACCACCGCCAAAAGCGATCAGCGTCATGTCACGTGGGTCCTTGCCCCGCTCCACTGTGACTGCACGAATCGCGCGTGCCATATTCACGTTAGCGACTTGGCGGATACCGTGTGCAGCATCCTCTACGCTTAGCTGAAGCGGGCGTCCGACATGCATCTCGACGGCTTTTTGCGACAGGGCCGCATCGACGGGAAGCGACCCACCCGCAAGCGAACGAGGATTCAAGAAACCAAGAACCATGTTGGCGTCGGTGACCGTGGGTTGCTGCGTGCCGCGCCCGTAGCAGGCCGGACCAGGATCGCCACCGGCGCTTTCCGGACCCACAACCAGAAGCCCACCGGCGTCAATGTGGGCAATCGAGCCGCCACCGGACCCGACTTCGGCGATGTCGATGGCCGGCACTTTCAGCGTGTAGCCGCCGCCTTTGATGAAGCGCGACGGCGTGGAAATTCCATCGCGAAATTCATATTCGGTGACAATCTGTGGTTCACCGTCCTGGACGATCGCGGCTTTCGCGGTTGTGCCGCCCATGTCAAAAACGATGAGGTCCTTCGCTCCAATCGTGCCGCCAAGCCGGGCTGCACCGATGACGCCCCCGGCTGGCCCCGAGCCGACAGCAAACACTGGGCGATCGCGCGCGGTGGAAATTCCGATCATGCCGCCATTGGACGCCATGACCTGCACCGGTGCCGTCACGCCGATGCCGCGCAGGCGCTCCGCCAGTTTGGAAAGATAACCGCGCATCGTCGGCAGCAGATAGGCGTTCACCACCGCGGTTGAGGTGCGTTCGTATTCCTTGATCTCCGGCAACACCTCACAGGAAGCGGTTACCAGGAGCGATGGCGCATGCTCATGCAGAATCGCAACCGCGCGTCGCTCGTGCGTATCGTTGGCATAGGAATTGATGAAGCATACAGCGACGGCCACCACTTGCTCGCCGAGGAAGAAGTCCGCGGCCTCGCGGACCGAAGCTTCCTCCAGCGGGGTCACCACGCTACCATCCGCCGCAATCCGTTCTATTGCCTCCAACCGCCAGCGTCGGGGCACTAGCGGCTCGGGCTTGCGCCAGCCCAGGTCGAACATGCCCGGGGTGCGGATACGGCCGATTTCGAGAACGTCCCGGAAGCCGCGCGTCGTCAGGAGTCCGGTGCGCGCTCCAATCTTTTGCAGAATCGCGTTGGATGCCACCGTCGTGCCGTGGACGACCTCCATGACTTCGCGCGGATCGAGACTCGCGGCATCGAGCACAGCGGCGATCCCGCGCGTTACACCCTCGCCGGGATCGAGCAGAGTCGTTGTCGTCTTGTTGACGTGGATTTGACCGTCGCGAAGGGCGAGCACTACGTCGGTGAAGGTTCCACCCACGTCCACTCCGATCCGTGCGGCGCGACTAGAAATCCTCGTCGACAACTCTTACTCCTTTTCGCTAAGCGATCCGATCGTCATGCGATCGACATCAACCATGTTGGGCGCCTAAGGCGAGGCTTTTCGCTCAGCAAGCTGACAACAATCAGTGCGTATCGAACACCGCCTGGTAGGCCGCGACGGCCTTGCGGATGGCATCCAACTCCGCGCTTGTCGGCTTTTCGGGATCCCTCGCCGCCGGCAGACTCCCGAGCTTCAGCAGACAGGCCATCAACAGGAAACGGGCCTTGTTGGCGGTGAGATTGGTGGCGGCGATCTGGAAGTCCGACGGATCGGCAAAGCCCATGGGCGCGCCTCGGCCTGCGATCGCGACCGGGATGCCGCTGAATGCGGCCTTTAGCATGAGCTTGTTGCGGGTGTGCGACGGCGTCCGGCCGTAGGGCACGAGACCCTGGATGACGAAGCCAGTCAGCAGGCCGAGACTGAGCTTGTGCTCGATCGAGGCGATCAGATCGATCTCGGGCCCGGTGTCGTGTCCATAGGCCATTCCCGAATAGCTGCCATCGGCCGAGATCGTGACGACCGGAATGGCGTCGGGGAGGAGCTTGCCGTTGCGGTCCTTGACCGCGACCTCGACCATCTCGATGCCGTGAGGGCCCTTCTTTGCCGCCTTCACTGCGCTCGGCAGGGTGGTGATCTTCACATCCGACCGATAGGTGTGCTTGAAGACTGGCAGGTAGGTGAGCGCGATCCGACCGGTGTGACTGATGTTGCCGACGATGCCGCCGTGGCCTCCGGCCGCGACATAGCCGCCGGGACGCGCATCGACCTTGGCAACCTCGCGGGCAGCAAACAGCTGCTGCTCCTGGATCACTACGACGCCGCAACGGTTGCGGCCTTGCTCGTCGGCCCACACCCGCGAGCGGATGTAGCGAACTGAGTCCACAATGTTTGCCGGCCCGTCGGCGCTGATCTGGCCCTGGGGACGCTGCGCCGCGTTGCCGCAGATCGGCAAGGTCGCATCGATCAGCAGATTGAACCAGTAGGCGCTCTCTTCGACCTGCGGGCTGCCCTGGGTCCAGATCACGCCGTCATAGTCGCCACACGATACCAGCGCCTGCATGTCGTTGGTCGCTTTCGCGAGTGCCGGCCGTGGCGGCGCGACGGCGAGGTGATAAGGCTTGTAGCCGAAGAAATGGGTGCCTCGAACTTCCGGAGGGATGTCCCCCTTGCCCTTGTCGCTGCGCAGGCGAGCCGGCAGGCCCTTGGTGTAGCCGCCCGGCGGCACACCGCGATAAAAGTCCACCGTTGCGATTGAGGACAGCAGACTCGCGGTGCCTTCGACGCCGATCGACAGGCGATCGATTTCCTCGAAGCTGCGCGAGCCGTCGGGGAAAAAGCCCTGGCGGCCGGTGATAGCGCCCGGCGCAGTGCATTCCTCCTCCCACGCTGATCCGTCGGCCTGGGTCGCCATATAGGGAAGCGGGTATAAGCCATCGTCCGGCTTCAGTTCGATTTCGTAGACCGGCTTATCGCTGGCGTTCTGACGTTGCTGCCTAAATGCGCCGTCCGGGCCGATGTATCCGTCAGGAGGCCCGTAGAGCTCGGACACGTCGGATTCCAGCGGGTGCGCGGAAAACTGCTCGACGTAGACCTTGACTGGAGCCGCAATGCGCTGCGGCCGCAGCGCATCGTGCCGCAATGGCGCGCCATCTGCATCCTTGAGCAATGGCAAACCGCGCTTGGCACGCGCCTTATTCGACGTGACCAGTGGTGGAGTATTCTGAATGGTCGCCGTTGGTCCCGCCAAGTGGGCAATTCTGACTTTATTACTCTTGTTCATTCGCCTGTCCTCACCTGTTCACGAGCCGATAGAGTTAGCGCGCCGCCACGACCATGATCTCAACGCTATACTCGGGTGACGCCAATTTAGCCTCAACCGTCGCCCGCGCCGGCGTATTGCCGGGTGACACCCAGGCGTCCCAGACCGTGTTCATCTCAGCGAATTGCGCCATGTCGGTGATCCAGATATTGGCCGAGAGTAACTTGGTCTTGTCGGTTCCCGCGATGGCGAGGAAACCATCGATCTGCGACAGGATGCTTTTGGTCTGCTCGGACATGCTTTTGCCTTTGGGGCTCTCGGCAACGATGCCGGCAAGATAGATGGTATCGCCGTGGATCACCGCCTTGCTCATACGCGGACCGGTCTCATGACGTTCGATCTTCATCACTGATCCTTCCTGCGGTAGTAGAAATCGCTAAGCGCGACTATGACCTCAGCCACGTGCTTACTAACCCTCTTCGAGGCAAGAGGATTCTGATTGGCCAGGCATTTCATTCTCCGGTGCGAAGCGTTTGGTTGTAGCTTTGCGGTCGCGTGCGGTCTATCGTCTAACAGGTAGGGCGGACATACAAGGCAAACGGTCATGGTCGATATCAAGGGCATTGCGCATTTCACCATTCCAGTGAGCGATATGGATCGCAGCAAGGCCTTCTACACGGAAGTCGTCGGCATGAAGCACCTTGCCACCGTTCCGGACGGTCAGATGGCTTTTTTTGACGCGGGCGGCACTTGCGTCATCTTGGTGAAGCGCGACGCGCCGATCCACCGACAGCAAGAGGGCTCGGACGGACTCCATCATGCCTTCATGATCGATCAGGATAGCTACAAGGCGGCGCTCGACCATGTGCGAGCAAACGGAGTGGAGATTTTCTTCGAGGAGGATCGTCAAGGTGGCGTTGTCAACGGCCCGCGCGCGTACTTTCGCGATCCTGACGGCACCTGCCTCGAATATATCGTACTTACGAGCTACTCTGGCGCCAGGAAGGGCTGAGGGGCGGGAAGGGCTGAGGGGCGGGAAGGGCTGAGGGGCGGGAAGGGCTGAGGGGCGGGAAGGGCTGAGGGGCGGACAGCGTCACTGCCGCATGTCTGCTGGTTTGCCGAGGCTTCTGCCCAGGGTCGCAGCTGAGGCAACTTGGCAATTCGCGGTGGTATCACTAGCTTAGACCTTGGATTATGCTGCACGGCCTGTTCCGTTGGGACCGCGTCGTCTTAATGACTCCTGGGCTTGCCGCCTCAGCTTCTCCGCACGCGAGCGCTTACAGCGCTTCTCCATTGATTGTCGCACGCGGACTTTCCAAGGTTTATGTTGTCCCAGGCGCCGGCGAACTAACGGCGCTTAAGGATCTAAATTTCGAGATTTATAGCGGCGAATTCGTTTCGGTCGTTGGCCAGAGCGGCTGCGGGAAGTCGACGCTACTCAAGATGCTGGCTGGCCTATTGCCGTACACAGCGGGATCCGTGGCATTAAATGGCAAGGAGTTGCGCGGTCCCAGTGCTGATGCCGCCGTCGTGTTCCAGTCGCCGGTTCTACTGCCGTGGCGGACGGTTCTGGAAAATGTGCTGTTACCCATCGAATTCCGCAAGCTCTCGCCGTCGCGCTACAAGCAGAAAGCATTTGAATTATTGGAAATGGTGGGGTTGCAGGATTTTGTGCAACGCTACCCCTACGAGCTATCAGGCGGCATGCAGCAGCGGGCTGCGATCGCGCGCGCACTCATACAGGATCCCCGCCTTCTCCTAATGGATGAGCCTTTCGGTGCGCTGGACGCCATGACCCGCGAGCAGATGAATTTGGAATTGATGCGGATTTGGAGTCAGAGCCATAAAACGGTGTTCTTCATAACGCATTCGATTGCGGAGGCGATCTTCCTATCCGATCGGGTGATTGCGATGACAACGCGACCTGGACGCATCGCCGAAGTCATCGCAATCGATTTGCCGCGCCCGCGTGATCTTGCCGTCATCAACACCGACCGTTTCGGCCGGTACGCTGCGCACCTGCGTGCGCTGCTCAACGCCGGGGGCGGAGTATCCGAATGACGCTGCAGAGTACTCAGCTTTCGGGTATCGAAGCGCGCGAAGCGTCCCCGCGCCAGTCTCTCAGCTGGTTTAGGCGCTATCCTCAGTTCACTATTTCGCCCGCCATATTGGTCGCGCTCTTAGCTCTCTGGTGGCTGGCCAGTGACGTCCTTCATGCACCTACGTATGTGGTACCGCCGCCCGAGAAGGTCTTTCAGGCCTTGGTCCGAGGCTTAAGCCGCGCGCCCTGGGATCACGCAAGTTATTGGTACCATAGTGGCGTCACGGTATGGGAGGCGTTGGCCGGCTTCGCCATCGGCTCTGCCTTGGGCGCGCTGCTGGGCTTTGCTCTTTCGCATTGGCCGCTGCTCGGCAAAAGCTGGTACCCCTACATCGTTGGCTTTCAATCGCTGCCAAAAGTTGCAATTGCGCCACTGATGGTGGTGTGGTTCGGCTTTGGCCTCCAAGGCAAGGTATTCATCACCGCGGTCATTACCTTTTTCCCGCTGCTGGTGAATACGATGGCAGGGTATCAAGCAGTCGAGCCGGAGCGTATCGAGCTCGCTCGTTCCTGTAATGCGAGCGAGTGGCACCTACTGTCGAAGATAATTTTTCCGAGTTGTCTGCCCTTCCTGTTTGCTGGACTCGGGGTTGCCGCTGTTTTGTCGATCATCGGTGCGGTGGTCGGCGAGTTTGTCGGCGCCAGCGCCGGACTTGGCATGCTATTGATGCAATATAACCAGGCGTTGGAGATCGCGCCGTTGTTTGCCGTTATCCTTCTTCTGGGGCTCATAGGATTTCTGATGAACCTTGCTGTTGGCCTCTTGGAGCGTCGTTACTGCTTTTGGGCTCAAAGATCGAATGCAGCGGTGCGGACGTAATCGACCTTCACCTCCGAACGTGGAGACAAACCATGCTGACCCGTTTCTCTAGTGCACTGATCATAACAGTAGCAGCACTGTTCGCAGGGGCGGCCACCACCGTGGCACAGGCGCCAGCGAAGATGACGCTTGTGCAGATGCACCCAGCGATGGGTGTCGGCGAGGAAGTATTTCTCTATGCGGTCCCGAAGCAGCTCGGTTTCTTCAAGGCCGAAGGCCTCGACGTCGATATCCAGAACTCCCAAACCGGAATGATTTCGGCACAAGTGCTGCAATCGAAGAACGCTCAAGTTGGAACAACCGCTGCCGAGGCAATAATGGCGGTCCGTGAACAGGGCGGCGACTTGGTTTCGTTTTTCAACCTTAAGCGCAATGCTGGTACCTTCCTGATCGTCTTACCAGACTCACCGATCCAGAAACTCGAAGATCTAAAGGGAAAGACCATAGGCGCGCCTTCGTTCGGCGCCGGCGGTGGCATGGCCTTAAAGCAGAATCTTACGGAGATCGGTATTACCCCCGATCAATACACCGCAATCGCAACCGGCGCAGGGCCTTCGGCGATCGCAGCGCTACGATCCGGCAAGATCGATGCGCTGGTTGTGTGGGATGCGATGTTGGCTGCTGCGGAGAATAGTGGACTTGCGTCACGTATCGTTCGTATCCCGCTGGAGGATGGCCTGGTGGGTACAACGCTGGCAACAAGCAGCACGTTCGCGGAGGCTAATCCGAAGGAACTCGCCGGCTATTGCCGTGCCATGACTAAGGGTCTGCTCTTCACGATGACCAACAAGGCAGCGGCGATCCGCCTATTCTGGAAGGAATTTCCTAACGCGAAACCAACTGACATCGACGATGCCGCTGCATTGAAGAACAGTGTGCATATCATGGACCGTTTCCTGGAAATGGCGTTGCAGGGTCAACCGGAGGGCGGGCCGCTTGGCGGTTTCATCACCCAGAATTGGGAGAGCACGCACGCTGACTTCGTGAAGGTCGGCTCACTCAAGGGCACTGAACCCGCGACCGCCGCGTACACGACGAAATTCATCGCCGCTTGTAACGACTTCGATCATAAAAGCATCGTGGCACAAGCCAAGGATGCCGGAGAGTAACTTCGCTCCAGGAAATACGAATGTCGGTGCTGGTGTTTGAACCAGGCGGCTACCGCTTTGTAAGGGGAGTGTTCCAGTATTCCTGCGGGGTCGCCGCGTTAGCAGGCTATCGCATCGTTCGGACGCAATTTCGTGCTCCTGTGCCGCTTGGCGAGGGCTTTCGACGCGTGGAACAAATCATCAGTGAGAGCGCACGTCCACTCACGGCGCTTTGTGCCTGCGAGCTTCGATCCCCCGCGCCTTTTACCGAGAGTGGGTTTGCCGAATTCAACAAAGTCTACGTGGGGACGTTGGAGCGTTGGAAAGTCTATGATGGCGAACATAATCCGGTGGCACGTAGCAACGTGTGTCCCGCGATCGACCCGCCCGCCGAGCCATCTCTTCACGCCTTCAGCTACACCGAAGTTGCCAGGGATGTAGCGCCTTCATTCGTGATTGCAGGCAGTGGAGAGGCCCCTGAAGGACGCGGTAGCTATCGCGACCATATCGTCCGTCTAGGGGACACCACGCCGGGGGGCCTGCGAGAAAAGGCGCGCTTTGTGCTTGGCGAGATGGAGCGGCGAATGGCTGAGCTCGGATTCGGCTGGTGGAACGTAAGCGCTACGCAAGTGTACAGCGTGCATGACATTCATCCGTTTCTCGAAGATGAGATCGTTCGCCGGGGAGCAGCGCGGATGGGCTTAACGTGGCACTATTGTCGCCCTCCGGTAGTCGATCTTGAATATGAAATGGATTGTCGAGGCGTGGCAGTCGAACGGGTCGCGTCGCCCTAGCCCTCGATTATCGCGATGCGTACGAGGACCAATGCAGTTAGGGTGTCACTACCCTAACGATTTCCTTTCCGGTCGCGTTCCAGACCACGCCACTGTCCAGAACTTTTTTTAGCATTCGTTCCAACACAGCTATCCGATGAGGATAACCCATTATCCACGGCGATATTGAAAGAGAGAGAATTCTTCCAGATCCCAGCTTTTTCGCCTCGCTCAGTAAATGTTGAAAAGCATGCATGACTTGACGATCGTATTCATCGACCGTCAGATTATGTTGCACAAGGAGAACGCGATCAGACCATTCGTAGGTCAGAGGCATGGCAACGAGCGGCCCCGCCTCTGTGTTCATTCCATAGGGCATATCGTCATTTGCCCAATCCATCATATATTTGAAGCCCTGCTCGGCGAGCAACTGCAACGTATTTGATGACTGAGCATGTCCCGGCGAATGCCATCCCACTATTGATTGACCTGATGCCTTTTGAAGAGCATCGCGAGAACTCTGGACCAGGGTGCGTTCGACCTCGAGGGAAAGCTTCTGCTGATGAATGTGACCCATGTCGACGCCGCCACATGCGATTTCCCAGCCACGTCGCACGATTTCATTGACAACCCGCGGATAGCGCGCCGCGATGGCAGAGTTGACGGTGGCGGTTGCACGAAGGCCAAGGGCATCCAAAACACGCATGATTCGATAGATGCCGATGCGCGTTCCATAATCCCTGTTGCTGTAGCTCCAAAAGTCAGGATAGCCGCGATCGAGGGCGCCAAGTGGACGGATGGGCTGCAATGGCGCGTCAAGTGGGAAGAATTCGACGGGTACAACGATCCAAAGTGCAATGAACTTGTTTTCGGGCCAGGTGATGCGCTGTCGTCGATGTGTCGGCTCGTGCTCAAACCAGCGGTGATCAAGGCCCAGGCGCCGATAGGTGTAAGTTAATCTATCTGCGGTCATGCGCTTAATACCGCCGGCTGATAGCGCACCGCCTCGTCGTAGTAATGCTGATAGTACCAGTCAGCAATCTCGCGAGCTGTGGCCAGCCAAACGCTTGTATGAGAAGTCACGTGCTTTAGCACGTCATGCAGCGCGTGGATTCGATTAGGGTGGCCAATTACAAACGGATGCAAGGGCACACAAACAACCATACTGTTGTCGGCGCCTTCGTGATACAGTTGATTGAAGAACGCTTTGATCATTTCCGCCCATTCATCCGCCGAATAACCACGGACGCCAATCACACGAACGTCATTGATCTCCGTTGAATAGGG
>Ga0335081_10000876_pt1 | contig 48367 bp, 40 predicted proteins | sample Lox_Sample_35_FD_206713 | JGI IMG/M metagenome (GOLD analysis project Ga0335081, IMG submission 206713) | Soil microbial communities from Loxahatchee National Wildlife Refuge, Florida, United States - Lox_Sample_3.5 | ecosystem: Environmental > Terrestrial > Soil > Wetlands | place: USA... | reverse complement strand
GCCGCGAGGATGTTCAATTTCCCGATCTCTTGTCCGATTGCTTCGGTGAGCCGGACTCCCAACTGATCTGCGAGGGCGCGGTTCAGGCGAAGCACGCGATTCTTCGAATCGTGGACGATGATGAAATCCGAGATCGCGTCGAAATCCTCCACCCACTGCTTCCGCGATTGCTCGACGCGCGAAAACAGTTGAGCGTTTTCGATCGCGACGGATGCATGGCTTGCCAGGGCTTCGAGCAGTTGCCGCTCCGTCGCCGATAGCTCTCGATCGAGGTCCACCAGGCAAAGCACGCCGAGTGCTTCGCCCTCGCTGCTGGTCAGGCGCGCCAATGCGACTTCTTTCCAGTTAAGTGCGTTAGCCAACTCATGGCCCAGCAAGCGGGCAGCGGAGCCGGACCTCAACTCCGTGGGCGCGATCGCTTCTTCGGCTAGCGTGCTCGCGAGCCGCGATCGCAGCTCGGAATCCCACCGCGCCGCCGGCCCGCTCACAGCCGCGACCTCCCACCCGGCCGCTCGGCGGAGCGCGAGCACAGCCGTCTGCGGACCTAGCATCTCGGAGGCGCGCGAGGTCAGTCGCCGGGCGAACTCCGGCATGCCAATCGATGGGTTGAGTTCCAGGGTGGCGGCGGAGAACTGGGCGAGCAGGCTCTCAAAGGGGCCGGTGAGCCGCGAGGGGATTTCCACGGTCTTTTTCACTGTGCGCATCGAGGCCAGGGCTGTGTCTGCGAAGCGTCTGCTTCAGAACGACGTTACGTCTCATTCTCAATTTGAGTCAAGAAATGCCAGGCGGGTGTTGCTCTAAGGGGCAATCGAGGCAATGTCGCAAGCTGAGACTCGATGGCGCGATTCGCTGGTTCCTTGAGACGGAATCCGTCTATGTCGCGCTGATACTCGGCCTAACCATCATCTCCTAAGTCAAGCCCGCACTACCACTTGCAGACATTGTTGGAGAGTCGTCGAGGGAGCGCAACAACGCTCGCCGCGTGGCACTGGCGTTGCACTTTCCGCAGGCGGGGCTTTTCCGCTCTGGGGAGGAGAGGACTGCATGAAGGGACGACTCGGATTGGCGGGGCTTGGGCTTGGGATAACCCTACTCGTTGGCGGTTCAGCGATGCTAGCCCCCAAAGTGGCTGCGCAGGATTCGGCAACGGACGCCGCAAAACGGAAGGTGAAGACCAAGGTGGTCCCCGAGTACTCGCAAATCGCCAGGCAACTGAACTTAACCGGCAAGGTGAGGATCGAAACCACCATTTCGGCCGACGGGCGCGTTACCGGGACCAAAGTCGTGGGGGGCAACCCTGTGTTGGCGAGTTCCGCGGTCGATGCCGTGAAAAAATGGCGCTTCGAACCGGCTCCGAAGGACACAACGGAAATCATCGAAGTCGATTTCGCCCCATTCAAGAACTAGCGGAAGTTCAACGCTGAGGGGTGCTTCCTGAAGGGCAGGGAGTGGAGGCTTAGCAATGACGATTGGCAAGAAACTCTATGTGGGATTTGGCGCCGTTCTGGCGGTTATGTTGGTCCTGTTCCTCATCAACGTCATCACGGTGGCGCGCGAGTACAGCGCGCGCGGGACTGTCACCTCGCTGTTGGGAGACGTTCAGGCGATCGAAAGCGTTCGCTACCAATTGATGGAAAACAGGCTGTTCCTCGGAAGCTACCTTTTGAGCGGTGACCTGCGCGACGAGGACAAGACGAACAAGGGCATCAACGATCTTCAGGACGCCCTGAAGCTCAGTGAGGCGAAGGCGACGGATGCCGATCTCCGCACCGCTCTTTCTCAGGTCGAACAGAACGAACGCGACTGGGCCGAGAATTTTGCCAAGCCGATGATCGCCAAGCGCCACCAGGTGGACGCGGGCGACGCAACCGTATCCGACTTGCAGATCTACTACCTACAGCATGATCCGTCTTCGTGGGTGAACAAATCGGCTGGCGTGCTGGATGATGCGAGCCGCAACGTTCACAAGTCCTTCGATGAGGCCAACGAATCGGCAAAATCGGCGACTCTTTTCAATGCGGTCATCACCACCTCGGGAACCCTGTTCGCGATCGTTCTCGGCGGTCTGATCGCGTTCCGCACAGCAAAGTCCATCAAGGATCCACTTTATCACCTGATTGAAGTCGCCCACCGCATCGGCGAAACGGGGGACCTCGATCAAACGATCGACATTCACCGAGCCGACGAGGTTGGGACTTTGGCCGACAACTTCAACAAAATGATCACTCACCTCCGCGGGATGGCCTCGGTCTCGACGGCCATTTCCGAAGGCCAGCTTTCCGTAACCATCCAGCCGCGCTCGCAGAGCGACACGATGGCAAAGGCTTTCGCGCGGATGACGGAGGGATTGCGCACGATGGTCCGGCAGGTTCGCGACAGCGCCGCGCAGGTCGCCAGCGGTGCGGGACAAATGGCGAGCGCGTCGGACGAATCGGCGAAGGTCAGCGTCCAGGCCGCCTCCGCGATTGATGAAGTTACCAGCACGATGCACGAGATGAGCATCAACGTGCAAAACGTCGTGAAGAATACGCAGGTACAGGCATCGAGCGTCGCGGAAACCTCCGCGTCGATCGACCAAATGGTCACTTCGATCGAGCGCGTTGCCGATACCGCCAAGCTCCTTGTCGATATTTCGCACCGTTCGCGCGAGGAAGCGCAAACCGGCATGGTCACCATGGACAAGGCCACGGCGGGGCTGAACCGCACCAGCCAGGCGATCCAGTCTTCCGCCGAGATCATCGACATTCTCGGGCGCCGGGCCGACGATATCGGCAAGATCATCGAAGTGATCGACGATCTGGCCGAGCAGACGAACCTGCTCGCGCTCAACGCCGCAATCGAAGCGGCGCGCGCAGGCGAGCATGGTCTCGGTTTCGCCGTCGTCGCCGAAGAAGTCCGCAAGCTCGCGGAAAAGTCCACGCAGTCGACCAAGGAAATTTCCGAACTGATTCAGGGAATTCAAAAAGAAGCGCGCGAAGCCGTGGAAAACATGGAGCACAGCACGACCATGGTCCAGGAAGGCCTCACGTTGAACAAGGACTTGAGCGTCGCGCTCGAGAAAATCTCGAACGTCGTCTCCGAGGTCTACAAATTCTCGCAGGAAATCGGCGCCGCCACGATGGAACAGTCGAACGGCTCAGCGCAGATCGCGAAGGCGACGAACCGGTTGACCGAAATCACCCAGGAGATCAATTCTTCCGTCGAAGAGCAGGCCTCCGGCGCACAGGCCGTGGTCCGCGCGATGGAAAGGATGCGCGAACTCGTTCAGCAGTCGACGTCGAGCTCTACCGAGCTTGCGGCCGCGGCGGAACAGATGTCGAAGCTCTCGCGCAATCTGCTGGAATCGATGGATCGGTTCGCCCTCGAAGAGCACTTCGGGGACGCCCGCAGAGGCGGCTCCCGAAGGTCGCTGTCGGACCGGGCGGAAGCTTCCGAGTACGCAGAAGTGGTTCGTTCCTGAGGGGCGCGCGCGCCGGCCATGGAAAAGGAACTCCAGCTCGTCGGCTTTCGCATCGGGCGTGAGACGTTCGGTCTCCCGATATCGATGGTCCGTGAAATTGTGCGCGTTCCGGAAATCACTTCCGTCCCCAATGCTCCCGATTACATCGAAGGCGTCATCAATCTCCGCGGACGCATCATTCCCGTCGTCGATTTGCGCAAACGCTTCGGCGACACGTCGCTCGAAGCCAGCAAGAAGAACCGCATCGTCGTGGTGGAGATGGAGCATCGCGCCATCGGTCTTCTGGTGCATTCGGCGTCGGAGGTCCTCCGGATTCCGCCGTCCGAAATCGAGGCGCCGCAGAATGTCTTCCAGGAAGGCGAGCTGAACTACATCACAGGCGTGGGAAAACTGAAGGGGCGATTGGTCATTTTGCTGGATCTGGCCCGCATTCTTCAACGCGGCGAGTTGCGCCGTCTGGAAGAGTTTGCGGAGTCGGCCACCGTTGTTCCTGCTGGCAGCGCTGAGCGAAATCTCTAACCGAGTCAGAGCGAGGCACCGAGAAATCAATGTCCACACTCACCACGCAGGTCCCGCTGACGGACGCGGAACTGAAGCTCCTGCAAACCCTGGTCTACCAGGAATGCGGCATGTATTTCGACGAACGCCGCACCCATTTCCTCCGCGATCGTTTGCAGCGGCGCTTGAAAGCCTGCCAGATGGAGTCGTTCTACAGCTACTATCGCCTGCTCACCAGCCGCGAAGGCAAGCAGGAGCTGACGGCGTTGCTCGAGAATCTGACCGTCAACGAGACCAGCTTTTTTCGGATCCGTCCTCAGCTCGAACTTTTTCAGAAGGTCGTGCTGGAAGAGCTCCTGAAGAAGAAGCAGGAGCGTCGCGATTGGTCCTTGCGGATTTGGAGCGCCGGCTGTTCCACCGGCCAGGAGCCGTACACACTGGCAATCTTGGTCTGCGACGCGCTCGCCTACTACTACCTGCGAAACCCGCTTCCATTCGACATGCCGACTCCCAAGCCGCTCATTCCGCCTCCGTGGAAGGTGGAAATCCTGGCCTCCGACATCAACTATTCGGCTTTGCTCACCGCGCAGCAGGGCCTTTACACCGAAGCGCAAATGGAATCGGTGGACTACACCTGCCGGCTCCGCTACTTCGAAAAGGTCGGTGACAAGTACGCGGTCAAGGCCTCGCTGAAGGAGCTGGTCCAGTTCGACTTCCACAATTTGAAGACGGAATACCTCCCGCAGCGTAACGACGCGATTTTCTGCCGCAACGTCATGATCTATTTCGACGAGGCGGAGCAAAAGCGCCTCATCGAGAAGTACTACCGCTGCCTCAATTCCGAGGGATTCCTCTTCGTCGGGCACGCGGAGAGCTTGTTCGGCCTCACCACGAAATTTCATATGATTCACGAGAACAACGCAACCGTGTACCAGCGGATGGAGGCGGCGCAGTGAGTTTTTCGTCCGACGATCGCTCCTCCGAACTCCGCGAGCTCTTCTTCGAGAGCGCCGAGGAGATTCTCCAGGGCATGAACGAAGCGGGCCTTGCGCTCGAGGAGAATCCCAAGAACGCCGAAAAGCTGCGGAGCGTTCGCCGGGCCGTACACACGCTGAAGGGTGATTCGGCCGCATGCGGCTTTCGCCAGTTGAGTGAGCTGGCCCACGAACTCGAAGACGTTCTGGTCCCCGAGTTGGCCAAGGAGAACGCCGGCTCCATCGCGGAAGTGGTTCTCACCGCCGCCGACACGTTCCACGAAATGCTCGCGGCGTACCGCAGCAATCTTCAACCGCCTTCAGGGGAAGCCCTGCGCGACCACATTCGCCGCCTCCTCAACAAGCCCGGAAAGCCTGCGCAGAAAACAGTCGCCAAGGCAAAGTTCGAATGGACCGAATACGAAAGCCTCATGATCGCGGAGGCTTTTCGCCGCAAGGAAGATGTCTACCGCATCGCGTTGCACTTGGACACCGAAGCGCTTCTTCCAGCCGCGGCTTTCGAACTTGTTCGCAAGGCTTTGGACGGAGCTGGAACGGTCCTGGCGCTCCACCCGCAGAGCGTTGGCGCCTCGGACCACGTGGAGCTGATTGAGGCCGCGCTCTCCAGCAAGAAGCCGCTCGACTGGATTCGCCAACGGTGCCACGTCCCGTCCGTGGTCACGAAAATTGATGTCGAACAAGTTGCCGCGCCGCAATCGGCGCCCAGGGATCTGCTCGAAATCCTCCTGGAGTCGGAGGCAGCAGCCGTCTCCGCTGGCGTCAAAGCAAGCGCTTCGCAACCGTCTGTTTTGCCGGGAGACGAAGGCGCCGAATCTGCAACCCCGGTGGGGCTCGCTCACGCAGTCGCGGAAAACTCACTCCGCGTTGATGCCGGACGAATTGATACGGTAATGAACCTGGTCGGCGAACTGATCATCGGCAAATCCATGCTGCAGCGGACGATAGCCGAATTTGAGCGGCTCCATTCGAAAGATCCCCTGCGCGGAAAATTCTCCGACGCCCTGGCATTTCAGTCGCGCGTCCTCGGAGAGCTGCAAAAATCCGTCATGAAAATTCGCATGGTGCCCGTCGAGCAGCTCTTTCGCAGATTCCCCCGCGTCGTGCGCGACGTAGCCAAGCTCCGAAACAAGGACATCAGCCTCGAGGTCTCCGGCCAGAACACCGATCTGGATAAGGGGATTCTGGACGCCCTTGCCGAGCCGCTGGCGCACATTGTTCGCAATGCCGCCGACCACGGCATCGAGCCGGCCCCGGAGCGTGCTGCTGCCGGGAAGCCTGCGCGCGGAACGGTTCGCTTGGATGCGTATCACGAGGGCGATCACGTTTGCATCGAGGTTTCCGACGACGGCCGTGGGCTCGACCGCGACAAAATCGTTCGGCGCGCCGTGGAGTCCGGAATCGTCGAAAGAGAGGAAGCCTCTCGGTTGAACGAGGCGGAATCGCTCCAACTGGTTTTCGCGGCCGGCTTGACCACCGCCGATGAAGTCACGGAGATTTCAGGCCGCGGCGTCGGTCTCGATGTGGTCAAGACTTCCCTGGAAGCGCTGAAGGGCTCCGTGGAGATCGAAAACGAACCCGGCAGAGGTGTGACCTTCCGTTTGCTCGTTCCGCTCACGCTCGCCAGCATTCAGGCACTCTTGTTCAGGGTGAATGGGCGGCTTTATGCCGTGCCGCTTGCATCGGTGGTCGAGATCACGCGAGTCACCGAGCAGGAGATCCATCGCGTCGACAACACGGAAGTATTCCAGCTGCGGGAACAGGTCCTCACACTCGTGCGCCTGCACAAACTTGGTCTGCGCGCTGTCGATGACCATCGTCGGCGCCTCTTCGTCATCATCATCGGCGCGGGCACCCGCCGGTTCGGACTCGCCGTCGATAGCCTGATGGGCGAAGAAGAGCTCGTCATCAAGGCGCTGGAGGACCAGCTCGTGGCTTCTCCGCTGGTCAGCGGCGCTTCCATCCTTGGCGACGGAACCGTGGTTCTGATTCTGAACGTTCCGGCAGTGATTTCGTATTTGTCGAGAATTCCGCCTGTGGGAGCCACGGCATGAGCAGCAGGATCCGTGTGCTCGTTGTGGACGATTCCGCGCTGATGCGGAAGCTCATCCCGCAGGTGCTTCTGCGCGATTCGTCGATCGAGGTTGTCGGCACCGCCGCGGACGGCGCGATCGGACTGAAGAAGATCGAGGAACTGAAGCCCCACGTCGTCACGCTCGATCTGGAAATGCCGCGCATGGACGGAATCGAAATGCTGCGCGAAATCACTCGCAAGCATCGCGTTCCCGTCATCGTCGTCAGCGCGCACTCGGAACGCAGCGCTTCGATCACCTTGCGCGCGCTTTCGCTCGGTGCGTTCGACTTCGTCACGAAGCCGCAGGAAGCGGCCTCCGGCCGCCTGGAACAAATCGCCGCCGAACTCGCGCTGAAAATAAAAGTCGCTGCAGGTTCCGGCGCGCCGAAGATGATCATTACGGTTCCGACGGCCAAGCGAAAGGAACCCAAGCCATTCTCTACCCGACCGCGGTGGCCCACTCGAGTTGTCGCCATCGGCGTCTCCACCGGTGGGCCGAACGCGCTTCAGTACCTCCTTGCCCAGCTTCCGGAGGATTTTCCCGGCTGCCTGCTTATCGTGCAGCACATGCCCGATGGCTTCACGGACATGTTCGCGCGCCGGCTCAACGAGTCCTCGGCGATCGAGGTCAAGGAAGCGCAATCGGGCGATTTGCTGCTTGCTGGACGCGCCCTCATCTGTCCCGGCAATCGCCACATGAAGGTCCGTCGAATGGAGCACGGTAATATCACGATTTTGGTTGACCAGCCCCGCGTCAACGGCCATCGCCCCTCCGTCGATGTCCTGTTTCAATCCGTCGCCCAGGAGATTGGAGCGAAGAGCGTCGCCGTGCTGATGACGGGTATGGGCGAAGATGGCGCCGCCGGGATGGGCGCGGTGCAAGCAGCCGGAGGATTCACCATTGCACAAAGCCCGGACACGTGCGTTGTGGACAGCATGCCGCGCTCCGCCATTGAACGTGGCTTCGCAACGCGCGTTGTGGCCCTGTCCGGCCTGGCGAGTGTCTTGCAGGCCAGGTGCGCGGCCGAAAATTCGAACGAAAGAAATGAACCGGCATCCGTCGCCAGTGAGACAGCCGGAGAAGGCGCTTTTCGAAGGAAATAGGGGGAGGAGGCAGTTATGAAACAGTTCGAGGCACTCACGCGAAAGAAAGACAATCAGCCCGTCCGCTACCTGATCGTGGACGACTCGGTCTTTGCGCGGAAGAGTCTCGCGAAGATGGTCGAGTCGTTCGGCGGGCAAGTGGCCGGGGAAGCCGGCGATGGCTGCACGGCCATCACGGAATACGCGCGCACGAAGCCGGACATCGTCCTGATGGACATTACGATGCCGCAGATGGAAGGCATCGAGGCCGTCGAACGCATCGTGCAGGAGCATCCGGAAGCTCGCGTGGTGATGGTGTCTTCCGTGGGCTACCAGGACAACATCCTGGCGGCGCTCCAAAAAGGCGCGCGGCACTTCGTTCAGAAGCCGGTCAAGCCTGACGCCCTTTACGAAATCATTCGCTATGTTCTGAATGACGATGGCGTCACCGCGCCCGTTGGTGCGCGAGGGGAGAGCTAGAGATGCGAATGGACTTGATCCAGCCGTTCATCGGTTCGCTCGACGCTGTCCTGGCGGAGATGATGGAATGTCCGGCCACGATTGCCGGCCTCACGATGGAAGAGGAAGGCTATCGCAAGAGAGGCCTTGCTGCAGTCGTGGTGTTCAAAGGCCAGATCGAAGGCCGGATCGTTCTTGATATGGAGCCGAGCGCCGCTGCGAAAGTCGCCTGCGTTCTTGCCGGAGGCGAAGTGGATCCTTCCGACGCGATCGTCTCGGAAGCGGTTTGCGAACTCGCGAACATGGTCATTGGCAACGCGGTCACGCAGCTCAATGATCGCGGATTTCAATTCAAGGTCTTTCCTCCGCAGATGCTCACGCAGGAGCAGGGCGAAAAGGCCGGGCAAAACTCCGAGGCGACCGTCCTGCGCTTCGAGACGCCCAGCGGCAACGTGCACCTGAACATCGCGATGCACTACCACACGCGCCGAAGCCACGAACGCTCCGCGGTCTTCGTTCGCTAAAGCCTCTCCGCAGCCGAACTCGCGCTGCGAATCACCGCGCCCGCGGGCCGATTCTCCTGTATTCCGTTCCGTGCCGAAATAATCCGGCTTTGGGCATTTCCTCGGAGTAGACGATCCGGGCGGGAAGAAAGATGTTCGCCGCGTCCGGCGAGTACGGCACGGCTACTTCCACGGGCGTGTTCACGTCGTAGCGTCGCTTGCTGCGGAAACACATCCCGATCGGCGAAATATCCTCGCACACCGCGAGCTCGTCATCGGTATTCGCCTGCCGCACGCAGGCGGTCAAGCGCGTCTTCAGCCGCAGCCGGTGGCGCTCGCGCTGCTCTTCGTCGGGAGGCGCCGCGGGCGATTCGGCGGGCCTGCGCACCCGCGCGTTGCGCGCCGCGATTTTCTTTTCGTCCTCGTGCGCCGCCTGGACCCAGATGCTTGGCACGCCGCAGTTCTTGCAATGGCGCGCGATTCCCCGGTTCGCTTCGAACCCGTGGAGCTCGATATTGCTTAGATACGCCACTTCCCGGTTGTGGCAGTAACTGCATTCCAGCAGCATCCGCGCCACGGCTTCAGTGGACTCGGCGATCGACGGGAACTCGATTCCCCACAAATCCTTCTGGTCGTCAAGGATCTCGACTCCGTAAAGGTACCCGTCCTTCTGCCGTCCGAACTGGCCCACGATGCGCACGTCGCCCTCGCGGTGGGCCTCGGCGGGCGCGAGTCTGCGCAGGCGAACCTGCTGCTCCGCCTGGAGTTCGCGGTCCAGCACCACCACGGCCCCCGTTCGATTGATCAGGAGCGTGCGCGCCGAGTCTTTGAACTCCTGCCCGTTGGCGTCCCGGCCGGAAGCCTCCAGCAACAAAGTGAGCGAAACGCGGTCGGTGCGACGCAGCGCTGGCAGTGACATTCAAACCCTCCTCGAGGTCCCGCTTTGCTTGTGCCCGGAATCTCCAAGATAACATAGGAGCCGCCCGCTGAATTCTGACGTGCGGAAACGGTTCTCGAATGTTTAACTTCGCCGAGCCAATGAATTCGATATCATTGGGTAGACCTCCGTTTCGCGATTTGTCCCACTCTGGGACTGGGGCTGCCTGGATGAGGCGCATTTCACACCGCTGGCTGAGAACCCCTCTCATGATCCTGCCTCGGCTCGCCTTGGCGGTGTTGTCTGCGATTTTCGTGAGCGTGCCTGTGCACGCGCAAGGCACTCGCGTCGAAGGAACCGTGCATGACTCGCTCGGTGCTCTCGTCGCCAATGCGAAGGTCGAGCTGCACGCCCAATCGTATTCCGCAACGGCCAGGACGTCGTCGGCTGGCACCTTTGCCTTCGAGCACGTCCCGGCATCATCCGGCACGATTGCCGTCAGCGCCGGCGGGCTTCAAAGCGTCGAACGCACTTGGAGTGCGGGAACGACTGCCTCGGCGGAACTCGACATGATTCTCGGCCCCGCCCCTGTGGCCCAACAAATTGTCGTCACGGCGGCGCGTACCCCTGCGCCGCTTGGCGAATCTCCGATGAGCATCACGGACCTCACGCGGGAGGACGTTCAGGCCACGCCTAATCTCACCCTGGACGACGTCCTGCGCCAGGTCCCTGGCTTCAGCACGTTTCGCCGTTCCAGCAGCCGCACTTCAAATCCCACCACGCAAGGCGTGTCGCTTCGAGGCGTTGGCGCCAGCGGTGCAAGCCGCGCGCTGATTCTCGAGGACGGAATCCCGTTGAACGATCCGTTCGGCGGATGGGTCTACTGGGATCGCGTCCCGAATCAATCCATCGATAGCATCGAAGTTTCCGAAGAAGGAGGATCGAGCCTCTACGGCAGCGATGCTCTTGGCGGTGTCGTCCAATTCCTCACGCGCTCGCCGGAGCAGAAGGGAATTTCGCTCGAAACCTCCTATGGGAACCAGAACACTCCGGACCTCTCGCTGTGGGCCGGCGGAACCGCGGGACGGTGGGAGTCTTCATTTACCGGAGACGTTTTTCACACCGACGGCTACATTCTGGTCCCCGGGGCGGACCGCGGCTCGGTCGATACAGAGGCGGGATCGGAGCACGGAACCGCCGATTGGATGATTGGTCGCAAAATCGGCAACGACAGTGAAGTCTTCGCGCGCGGCTGGTTTCTGAACGATTCGCGCGCAAACGGAACACCTGATCAGGTGAACAATACCCGCCTTGCGCAAGGCGCGCTCGGCGCAAACTTGCAATTGGGCTCCGTCGGTTCGCTCACTCTCCGTTTCTATGGTGACGCCCAAACCTACAACCAGACGTTTTCATCGGTCGCGGCGGATCGCAACAGCGAAACTCTCACCGACATCCAGGCGGTCCCTTCGCAAGGCACGGGCGGCTCCGCCGTCTGGTCGCGCGGCCTCGGAAAGCGGCAGACCCTCGTTGCCGGCTTCGACGCTCACGAGGAAATTGGCCACAGCAACGAAATGCTTGTCGCCGCCGGGAGGTACACGTCCGCAGGAGGCCGCCAGCGCACCATCGGTTTTTTTGGCGAAGACCTCATCCAAATCACGCCGCGCTGGCTGCTCGCCGCGAGCGCCCGCTTCGACGACTGGCGCAACTTCGACGCCTCGCTCTACAGCGCGCCGATCGGTTCGCCCGCCAGCGGAACCACGACGCCGTATGCCGATCTGTCCTACAACGCATTTAGCCCGCGCTTGAGCGTGGTCAATCGCGTCACGTCGCACGTCTCCTGGTCCGCTTCCATCTACCGCGCGTTTCGCGCTCCTACTCTCAACGAGCTCTACCGCTCGTTCCGTCAGGGCAACACGCTCACGGAATCGAATCCAGCTCTCACCGCGGAACACTTGACCGGCGGCGAGGCCGGCGTTTCCATCGATGCTCTGAACCGCCGCCTGCAGGTTCGCAGCACCGTCTTCGTGAACGAAATCATCGACCCCATCGCCAACGTCACGCTCACCACGACGCCGACGCTCATCACGCGCCAGCGCCAGAATCTCGGGCGAACGCGCTCGCCCGGCGTCGAGTTCGACGCCACCGCACAAATCGCCAGTCACTTCCAGTTGACTGCGGGCTATCAATTCGTCGATGCCACGGTCACGAGATTCCCAGCAAATTCAGCGCTCGTTGGGCTCTGGGTCGCGCAAGTCCCGCATCACGTCCTCACTTTTCAAGCGCAGTATGAAAATCCCTCGCGCATCAATTTTTCAGTGGACGGCCGCATGGTCGGCCTGCAGTTCGACGACGATCAAAATCAATTTCCGCTCGATCGCTTCTTTGTGCTGGACGCGATGGCCTGGCGCGGAATCGGGCGCGGAGTCGAACTATTCGTCGCCGCAGAGAATCTCTTGAACGCGCAATATTACACGGCCGCCACGCCCGTCCCGCAGCTCGGATTGCCGATCGCGGTGCGCGCCGGCGTGCGCCTTCAACTTCCGCGGAGATAGTCGCAGCGAATTATTGCTTGCCGCTAAGGTCAGGAGGCGGATACTCGGGCAGCTTCGCGTTCTTTGCGTCCGTGCGTTTCACTTCGAGTTCGTCGATCAGGAACGAAGGCGCGATCACGGTGCTTGGCACGCCCGTTTCGCGATTGCTGACCAGCGGGTCGTTCCCCGCCGCCACCACGTCGTGCCGCAGGGTTCGCGCGTCGAGCTCGTCGAACACGGCTCCGCGCACCAACTCCTCGTGCCCGTCCGGATACACGCGGTACAACAGCCGCGGATTGTATCCCGCGAGCGTCTCCACGTAGTACCCGAACGGCTTCCCTTCCTGCCGGCAAATCTCGATCAGCTTCTTCTTCAGCTCGTCCGGTGACACCGGCTGCTTCACCTCGACGATCAGATTTCCCACCGTCGGCGACGGCGCCTGTCCTCCCGCCGCGCGCCCGTGGCCGTTCGACTCCGGAAAGTCCCGAATCGGCTGGCGTCCCATGAGGTAGTTCACCAGCACGCCGTCTTGAATCACGGGCACTTTCGCCGCGCGGACGCCTTCGTCGTCGTAATCGTACGCGCCGGTCAGCGTCTTGCCCCCGAACGTCTTCAGCGTCGGATCGTCCACCACCGTCAAAAACGCCGGCAGCACCGGGCTCTTGTAGTTCGACGCGAAATCGCCCACCGTTCGCGCGGAATCTCCGGGCTTCGGCCGGATTCCCAGCACGTTCTCGCCGATCATCCCGTAGAAGATGTCGCTCGACGCATCGGACGAGAAAAGCACCGGCCCGCGATAGTCCTCCTCCACCACCGGCGCTTCGCGCAGAGCCTTCAGCGTCGCGATCATCTTCGCCGTGTCCGCCAGCACCACCTCGGACGAAGGCATTTCCTTGATATTCGCCGCCACGTAATACGGCGATCGTTCGAGCGCCATTCCGTCCGCCGCCTGCGTTGAGCCGTCGAGCGTCAGCGAATACACCGAGTAGCCATGCCTCTCGACCGTTCCTTCGGTGTTCACGAAATACTGGTTCATCGACCGGAACCGCAATTGGGCCGCGAGCGATTCGAGTTTCGGATCCGTGCGGAACAGCGCCGTCGATTTCTCGAGCAGCTCGGTCCACGGCTTCGGGTCGAAGTCGAGTTTCGCCAGCGCCGCGATTGACCGCGATGTAGACGCGTGCGCGAAATCGTCGAACGGTTGCTCGGACGCGTACTGCCGCAACAGTGCCTGTTTCGCCGCCAGAGCCTCGCTTGCCCTTTTGTAAGCGCTGTCCGTTGCTCCCCACAGTTGCCGCCGCAGCGCGAGCGGATCGTTGTCGAGCGGCGCCAGGTCCACCACGCCGATGCCGGGGCCGTAGTAGCTGTCGAGCTTGTAATCTCCGACGCGCACCACCACGCGAATGCTTCGCGCATGGATGCGCTGGTTCTGGCGCAGGGCGCCGAAAGCAGCCTCCGCTTCGTACGAATCCACGTCCAAGAGCCGGTACTCGATGTAGTACGGCGCCAGGACGTTCTCCATCTTCAATTGCGACTTTGAACGCTCGAGTTCCTGCTCCATCGCCGCGAGCACGGGGTCGCCGGATGCTTCGCTCGTTCGCGCAGCGGTTGGCGGCGTCTTCGGCGGGGCAATCTTCTGCTGCGCGGCCAGAGGAGTCGCGGCGCCAAGCAGAATCGCCAGCGATAGCATCAGCCCTGCCGAAAACATGGATCTCACCAAAGCCGCCCATCCTTTCAAACGCATCATCGTCCGCCTACCGTCACACAATTCGCCACCCGTTTCAAGGGGCGTTTGGCCCGCGGCCCGCGAATCCGCATCGCCGAGCGGCCCGCACGGTTGCCGACGCAACGCCGTCGCGCTATCCTCGCACGCCTCTAGGAGGTTCCTATGCGCCGCCTGCTACGGATTCTGCTCGCGACCACGGTCTTTCTCTTCGCGTCAGCTGCGTACGCGCAGAAATCGTTCACGGTGGGAACAGCCGCCGCCGCGCCCGGCGAGAAAGCTACCGGCTATCTCGAAGTTCCCGCCGGCGTTGACGCAGCCACGAACATCCCGATCGTCGTGATCAACGGCGCGAAACCGGGGCCCGTCCTCGCGCTGGTCACCGGAGCGCACGGAACGGAATACGTCTCCATCATCGCCGTCGAGAAGCTGATTCGCGATCTCGATCCCGCGCAGATTTCCGGCACCGTGATTCTGCTTCCTCTCGTCAACATCGCCTCGTTCGAGCAGAAAGTCCCGCACGTGAATCCCGTCGACAACAAGAGCATGAACCGCTTCTATCCCGGCAAAGCCGGCGGCACGCAGACCGAGCGCGCCTCGTTCCTCATCACCCAGCAGGTGGTCGATCGCTGCGATTACCTTATCGACTATCACGGCGGCGACCTCGATGAGAGCCTGCGTCCCTACGCCTACTGGGGACCCACGGGCAATGCCGCGCAAGACCGCGTCTCGAAGGAGATCGTTCTCGCGTTCGGCCTCGACCACATCATCATCTGGACCGATCGCCCCACGGACCGCGCCGCCACGCGCTACCTCGACAACACCGCCTCCGTTCGCGGCAAACCGTCGATCGTCGTGGAGGCAGGCTATGCGGGAACCGTCGAACCGGCCGACGTGGCGCTGCTCGTCGACGGCACCTACAGCACGATGCGCGCCTTGAAAATGCTGCCCGGCGCGCCGCACCCGATCGAAAATCCCGTGTGGCTGGAGAAGGTCGTGGAAGTCACGAGCGACGTCGACGGCATTTTCTATCCCCTCGTCAAGCGCGGCACCTACGTCGAAGCCGGAATGAAGCTCGGCTACGTTACCGACTTTTTCGGCAAGACGGTTCTCGAACCCCGCGCCCCTGCGGCCGGCGTCATCCTGCACATCGACGCCGTTCCCTCGCTCAAGAAGGGCGACGGCATCGCGAACATCGGCGTCATCGCCGCCAAAGCCCCGTAGATCTCCCATTGAAGTGGCCCGTCTTTCAAATGCTGCCGCTCGCATGATGCAGGTGTTTCAAGAGGAGCTTCTGGCCCTGCAAAAGATTCGAACAGGCGGACAGCAGACCGCAGTGGTTCAACACGCCCAAGTATCAGAAGGCAGTGATTGCGGGAAGCGTGAAGTCGAAAGAGCTAGGTTAGCGGCCGCGGAGCCCCCCACAAGCCCGCTAATCTCACTTGGGTGGAAGTCAAGTGCGGGCTGGTCTGTTCGCGCGTCCGGTGGCTTAGAACGGCGAGATCGATCCGATTCAAAGGTCATTTCCCAACTGCCGGTTCGTAGACGTAATTGACAGGTTGCTTCAGATTGTTAGTCACAGCATCCACGAGGTCACTTGGCAGACCAATTGGTGGAAAGCCAAACCTACAATCCGTAAACGTTACGTTGCGCAAGCGGATCGGGCCGCCGTGATACAGGAGAAGCGTGTTGCGAAACTCGACGTTCGCCCAGGTAACGTCGTCGAGATACTGGTCACCGTCTCGAAAAATAGCGTCAGTTACAAGAATGCTGCTACCAGGCTCAACGAAGAGACGGCCACCCCTCAGCAAAAAGTCTATACCGCTAAAAACTACGTGTGCTCCATCCTTGGCGACAACATCATCACCCAGTATGAAAAGGCTGTGGTTCCCTGAGAAAGACACGCTCCTACTTAAGGTCAGAACCGAATTTATCGGATACCCTTGCTGAGAAATTTCACGAGGCTTGATATCGCCTTCTTCCACCCGCCTTTTAAACGCGGCGGTTTGCAAATCAATGGTGGCGGAATAGGCCGCCTGCGTGGTTTGTGCTGGGAGTTGTGTCTGTCTTCTTAAGTACCCGGACAGCGACTGCTCCGCCTTCACCAAGCCAGCAGGATTAACTGGGATCTTGTCTCTGACTGAATTTTGGGCAATTAGCTGCAGCCTTCGCGAGTTTGCCTGAACTTGATTGGCCGAAAGAGCAGCAGCGTGGACCGAACTGAACTTTGTCGCCATGTAGTCTAGCGCGGCATTCGCAACGACAGCCTGATAACCGCGCACATCTATGTTCATCATGTTAGTAAGGAAAATCGCCGACAAGAGGCCGACGATGACGAAGGCCCTATTGACTTTATGCATGCCCAACGTGCTCGCCTGACCGACTGGGACTTTGCTAATAGTTAGACGGCGCCATACAACCGAGAGCAGTCCGAGAATGACGATCGAAGCCAGAAGTACCCAGATAATCTCCGAAAATACACGGCCCTCAGTGCGGTGCAATACCCAGAGATTGACAGCGACATACGACATCGCGATTCCGATGGAAAGCCCATACACTTTCCACCGAAGTCGCTCGTTCGTGAAGAGGAAATCAAATATCTCTGTCACTCTTTAAACCCTTTCACAGCAGTCACAAAGAGCTTAGCTGTCGTATCGAAGGCCAGCAGCGAAGCATTTATGAGGGCAAAAGCGAGGTCGATTTTTTCCAAATTAGATGTGAACCAAATCGGTGCACCGATCGCCTCAAAACCTTTGGACGCCAGCAGTATAAGAGCGTTGGCAGCAATCGCAATAATAGTGATTGTGGCGTCACGGAGCAAATAGGCTGCAGGGATGACCAGCCCCTCTTTGTAGCGATGCCAGAAACTCGGCGCAGCAGGCCGAACTGGAGTCTTCACAGAGAAACACTATATCGAATTAGGTCAAAACCAAAGGGGGAGCATGTCCGAAGTTACGGCAAGTACTAAGCTGACATCTTGTCTATGGGCTGATTAGATGACGTTGTCGGGCGGGCGGCCGACCCTTTCTGGAGTCACAAAGCGTTCGTTGACTCACCGACGGAGCAGATGATACCAGCGTGAGATTGGCACAGGAGTACTCTTCCTCTTTTAGCAGTTGAAGTTGCGGGTGCCGCACTCTTTGCGGGGTTTGCCGGGTGCCCCAGGTCTTGCCTTTGGCGATCTCGAAGCCGTGAGCTTCCGCTCGATCAGTCACCTCGCTCAACGAATCCACCGTCGGGTGCCCCATCGTTCGCGCTTTTTCGAACGGTGGGTCTCTCCTTGCATTCAGTCTCGCCCGTGCGCCTTCCCGTACCCTCGTTCTAGCCGTACTACTCAATTTTTGAACCTGTTCAAGATTCGATTTCCGTGCTACCGTGGCTCGTTTTCGCGCTCAGCAAAATCGAGCGCAGGCCGGGTTTCAGGGTTTGTACTTGCCTGCCCCCGTGGGGGCAAACCCTGAACGAAAGAAGGGGAGAGATGTTGCAAGGGAAACTGGGGATCGCAGACGAGGGCAAGTTGGCGAGCGGCCGCCGGTCTTTTCGCCAGGGGTGTAAATGTAGCGCTGCCCTTGAGGGCAGCATCTTCCATCCCGTTCTAATATACAGTTCCGCGATTAGGAATCGCTCTAACTCATTGAAAACAAAGGCCCGACCCCGTGTCTAATATACGGTTGCACGCGATGTCGGTAGCAGGAGGCCTCTCCTTGCCTCTCTGCCTCTTTGCATCCTTGCCTCCGCTTCTAATCTATCCGCTGAAGATTAGAATTCACGTTAACCGGTGCAAAATCAACGCTTTCGAAATTTCTAATCTATCCGCCTCCCCGGCCAACGAGCTCCGGCACGGCGTTCTGGACCTCCAGCCTCCAGCGTCCACCTTCGAGCCTACAGATCCTAACCGCAACAGTTCAGGATTGGAATTCCGCCTAACTCATAGAAAACAAAGCCTCCTGCCAAAGTCTAATCGCAGCAAAATGACGACCCGGCGAGGATCGGCATCCCGAGCGACCACCGGGAGCCGAGGGATCTGCTTCTCCTTTACCTCCTTTGCCTCCTCTGCTTCCTTTCTCTTAATCGATACACAAGTGGAAACAGAATTGGCCCTAACTTCTAGAAAACAAAGGACCGCGGTGCATTCTAATCGATACAAAACCCGGACCTCGTCCGCATCGCCCGCAATGCTATACTTTTTGGCTTCCTCCGCCGTAGGTACGCCGGCTGAGGGCTGAACCTAATGCGAATTGAAGACTTTAGCGAACGGCTGCGCACGTCGATCCTGGTGGCGGACGGCGCCATGGGCTCGCTCCTCTACGAGGCCGCCGGCCAGCAGCGCTGCGTCGAGGAGCTGAACGCCACTCACGCGGAAGAGGTTTTTCGTGCGCATCAGGCCTACATCGAGGCGGGCGCCCAGCTCATTGAGACCAACACGTTTGGCGCGAACCGGCAGAAGCTCGGCGAGCTTGGCATCGCCGACCGCGTCGCCGAGATCAATCACCGCGGTGTAAAACTCGCGCGCGAAGCCCGCGAAGCCGCGAAGCACGAAGTGCTGATTGCCGGATCGATCGGGCCGCTCGGACTCGCGCTGCACGTTCGCGAACTTCCGGAAGACCAGATTTTCGCCATCTTCAAGGAGCAGGCAGGCGCGCTGGAAGAGCGCGGCGTGGACCTCTTTATCCTCGAGACATTCAGCGACATCGAAGAACTTCGGATTGCGCTCGACGCGATTCGCTCATTCTCGCGTCTGCCGATTGTGGCCGAGCTAACTTACTCCGAAGAAGGCACCACAATCGGCGGCACGCGTCCGCAGGACGCCTGGGAGGCGCTGAAAGAGAAGAATATCCAGGCCATCGGCGCGAACTGCACCGTGGGTCCGCAACTCTTGATTCCGGTCCTGCGCGAGCTGGCGGGGGCCGCGCAGCTTCCGCTCTCGGCGATGCCCAACGCTGGATTTCCGAAGCGCATCGGCGACCGCATCGTCTATCCGCGCTCTTCGCCGGAGTATTTCGCGCTCTTTGCGCAAGACGCTGCCGAACTAGGCGCCCGCCTCCTCGGCGGATGCTGCGGAACCACGCCGGAACACATTCGCGCGATGGCGGAGGCCGTAAAGAAGCTGCGGCCAGGGAAATTGGCTGCGGGCAAGGAAGGTGGCGCCGGATCGGTGGAGGTGATCGAGCGCGCGGAACGCTTCCGCCGCATCGCCGCGCGCGAGCCGGACAGCGCGTTATGGAAAAAGATTCAGGCGCAGAAGTTCGTGATTTCGGTCGAAATCGATCCGCCGAAGGGCGTCACCGTCGAGCGCATCGTCGATCAAGTGGCGCGCGTGATGTCCTGCAAAGAAGTGGATGCAATCGACATCAACAGCGGAACGCTCGCGCGCGTCGGAATGGACGCGCTCGTGCTCGCCGGCGCGCTGGAAGCGCACGGCTTTGAAACGATTCCGCACTTGACGACGCGCGACGCCAACATCATCGGCCTGCAAGCGATGCTGCTCGGCGCTTGGGCCGTCGGAGGCGTGCGCAACGTGCTCGCGATTACGGGCGACCCACCTTCCGTTGGAGATTATCCCGAAACGACGGGCGTCTACGAGCTTGACTCCATCGGTCTGGTGAAAGTCCTCGCGCGACTGAATCAGGGCACCGACTGGGCCGGGAAAAATCTTGGCGGCGCGACGAACTTCACCATCGGCGTGGCCGTGAATCCGGTGGCGGAAGATCTCGACGAAGAGTTGCGCCGCTTCGAAGCGAAGATCGAAGCGGGCGCGCACTTCGCGATGACCCAGCCGATCTTCGACCCCGAGCACTGGAACGCGTTTCTGAAACGCCTCGGAGGGAAGCCGCCGATTCCGGTTCTGGCGGGCTTGTGGCCGCTGACGAGTTACAAACAGGCGCTGCGGTTGAACAACGAAGTGCCGGGCATCGTGATTCCCGAAGCGACGCTGCGCGAAATGGAAAAGGCCGGAGACGCCGCGCGCGACCGCGGTTTTGCGCTGGCTCGCGTCATGCTGGATTGGGCGCGTACCGCGCGCAGTTGCGGCATCGCCGGGGCGTATCTGATTCCTCCGTTCAAACGTTACGAAGAAATTTTGGAGTTGCTGAACTGAAGACCGGCTGGAACCTCAAAAAAACCAAAACCTCTTTTTGCGGTGCTGCGAGTGCCCCCCATTGGCTTGCCCCTGCAAACTTTCGGACACTTCCGGGACGTACGGCAGCGCGCGTCCTTCAAACGCCGCGAGCGGGTTATCCGTCAGCAGGGCCTGCGCGACGTCTTCTCCCCTCCGCGCTGCGACAAGGTCGAACGTCTCCTTCAGTTTGAGCGGGCGCGAGGTGATGTTGTGGGCGTCGCTCGCGAGGAAATGGATCGCGCCGCCATCGAGCCACCGCTCCCCCGCTTCCTGCGCCGCCTTGCCAAACCTTCCAAGCAGCGATTGCGCTGTCACCTGAACGTAGCAACCCTGCTGAAGCCATTTGACCAGCCGGTCCGGTTGCGCGCGGATCAAGGGATTGCGTTCCGGGTGCGTGATGACCGGACGCAGGCCGGCAAGTTGGAGTTGGTGTAGCGCCTGGTCGAGAGACGGCGGAATCGAGTACTCGGCGAACTCCACGAGCAGGTAGCTCTTCTGGTTGAGCGTGTAACGCGCAGCGTCGTGGCGAATGTCCTGAAGGTTCTCGAAACTGAGATGGAAGTCGCAGCCCGTGGCCAAGACGAGGCGGCCTTCGAAGATAGCCTGAATTTCATCCCGGCGCTGCTTTACCAATTCGGGAACGAACGGGTAATTCTGGTTGGCGTGCGGCGTGCCAATGACGTGAGTTATCCCATCGGCAATAGCCATTTCGGCCATCGCGCGGGCAATTTCTACAGACTCGGCACCATCATCCAGCCCCGGAAGGAGGTGGCAATGAATATCGACCATGTGAAGTCGAGAATATCGCAGCGTGGAACGGATAACAATCGAGAGAGAAGACGTTTTGGGATGCGCCAAAGCGAACCACACCCATTGGCAACGCTCTTGCAAGTAGACAGGCGAAACTGAGTGGAACAGTTTCATTTTCGGAATAGGGGGAGCGGCCCAGGCCTGTGGGATGGAAGGAGTCTGCTGTCCAGGCCGCCTTTTGCGGTTCCGGAGTCGCTTTATCTCATGACCATCACAATTGAGTTTTGGCGGAACTGATTCACACCCACCTCCTTCCGTGGGGAAGAAAGAGAACGAAACAGGAGGCGTGTCCATGAAACTGCAAGGGACGTTCGTAGTGGTTCTGTCGGCCCTGTTGGTATTGCTCCCGGTAGTTCCGGCGGCTGGTTCCTCGGTGGCGGGCCAGATGACGACTCGTGGCGTAGCGGAGATTAACGGCGTGGCGGCTCCGGCGCTGACGTCGGTCTTCGCGGGAGACCGGATTGCGACGGAGAAGGCCAGCACCACGTCTCTCAGCTTTCCGAGCGGCGATTCCGTCGTAATTCCGGAGCTGAGCAAGGCGACGCTGGCGGAAAAGGACGGAAAGTTCGTCGTCAAGCTGGAGGGCGGCTCGATTTCGGTGGTGAGCAAGAGCAAGACGCCGATCGTGATCGAAGCCCTCGGAGCGCGCATTCAGGCCAACACGGACACGCCGGCGGTCTACGGCGTCGTATTGCACGGCAATTCGTTGCGCGTGGTGGCGGCTCGCGGGTCGGCGCACGTGGAAGCCGCGGACCATGCCGGGAACGTGCAGCCGGGAACGGCGCTGGACGCGACGTTTGCTCCCGAGCCTCCGCAAGGAGGGGGTGGCGGCTGGTCAACTGCGACGTGGACCTGGGTTGCCGTTGGAGCGGCGGCGGCAGCGGGACTCGGCGTAGGTATCTACGAAGCGACGAAGGGCAGCAGCTCTTCGCCCAGCAGCCAATAACTAGATGTAGTTCGCAAGCGCGGAGCAGCAAGTCACGCGGGAGGTCCGGGAGATTGCGCGGAACCTCCCTTGGGGGGTCGAATTTACACCCTGCAGTTGAGTCAACGCTCGGGGTGTGTCGGTACCACGGGCGGTTCGGAGAATCGAGATGGCATTGGTTGAAAGACAGGTGGGCGGAAAGCGAAGCGGCGCGTGGCTGGTGGGGCTGGCGGCGGCACTGCTCTGTCCGTTGGCATTGCATGGCCAAACGGCGAGGACGGCGCAGTCCGATTCGGCTTCCGATGGCTATCAGCAAACGACAGACGATTACAACCGGCGGCTCACGCAACTAAGCCGAGCCTATTCGCCGGGCGGCGTCGCGAGTTTGGCGGGCGATTACCGCATTGGCCCCGACGACCTGCTCGAGGTGTCGATTCTGGAGGCTCCCGAGCTCGACCGAACGGCACGCGTCTCTGCGACGGGAAACGTTGCGCTCGCACTGGTCGGCACCGTACGAGCCGCGGGCTTGACCACGCAGGAGCTCGGCGCCGTGGTCGAAGAAATTCTTCGCCGGGACTACATCAAGGACCCGCACGTCACGGTCCAGATAAGGGAAATGCAGAGCCATCCCGTATCCGTGTTCGGCGCGGTGAAGAAGCCGGGCGTTTTCCAGATCCGAGGGCCGAAATCCGTGATCGAGATGCTTTCGATGGCGGAGGGGCTCGACGAGGATGCAGGCGACACCGTCATCATCGACCGGCACGACGAGGTTGGGCAGGCGCGGTCTGCGGGAGATGCCGCCGCTACCAGTGGCGTGGAGGCGCAGGACCCGAGCGACGCCGCCGAGGATGCCCCTCGCAGCTCAGCCGAAGCCGAGGTGTCGCACGACTCACCGCAGCCTGCAACCGGAGGCGCGAACGAAGCCGCTCCTTCGACGACCGTTCAGATCGATCTGAAAAAGCTGCTGGCGACGGGCGACTCGAAGCTGAACGTGGCGGTGTATCCGGGCGACGTCGTCAAGGTGACGCGCGCGGAGCTGGTCTACGTAGTGGGTGAAGTGGCCAAGCCGGGCGGCTTTCAACTGAAAACCAACGAAAACATCTCCGTGCTGCAGGCGGTGGCCCTGGCGCAGGGGTTGACGCACACGTCGGCGGCGACGCGGTCGCGGATCATTCGCACGGATCCTGCAACGGGCCAGCGCGAGGAAATTCCGATCGACCTGAAGAAAGTGCTCGCGGGAAAGGTTGCGGATCCCATGCTCGAGCCGCGCGACATCGTATTCGTGCCCAACAGCGTGGGCCGCACGGCGATGTATCGCAGCATCGACGCGGTGATCTCGGTCGGAACCGGCGTGGCCGTCTACCGGTGGTGATATGGGAATAGAAAACCGCATCGAGCTCTTGCAGCCGGTACCGCGCGCGATCGAACGGCGGCAGCCGCAAATCCTGACGCTGAAAGCGGAGGCGGCGCCTGGGGTCAACCTGCTTTCGTACTGGATCGTCCTGCGGAAGCGGCGCTGGACGGTGTTGACGATCCTCGCGGTGATTTTCGCCGTCGATCTAATCGTCACGGTGAAGGAAAAGCCGCTGTACGAAGCGAAAGCGCTGATCGAAATCGAGCGAGAGAATCCCAACATTCCCACGGCCGAGGACCTGTTCGAAATCGACAACGTGTCGAACACGTTTCTCGAGACGCAATACAAGGTTCTCGAGAGCGAGAGCGTGCTGCGGCGCGTGGTCCGCGACCTGCGGCTGGACACACTGCCGGAGTTTAACCCGCCGCGGCACTGGTGGTCGCTGCCGTTGTTAAACGCGGTCGCGATTTCGGCTTCTGAGGACCCGACCGCGCCTCGGCCCGATTCTGAGGCGGTTCACAACGCGCTCAAAACGCTGAACGACCGGCTGAGCGTCGACCCGGTAAAGCAAAGCCGCCTCGTCGAGGTGTCGTTCGAGTCCCAGGATCCCATCCTCGCCGCGCGGGTCGTCAACGGAATCGCTTCGAACTACGTCGACCAGAACCTCGAGCTGCGCTGGGACGCCGCGCAGAAAGCGTCGCAATGGCTCTCGCAGCAACTGGTGGGAGTGAAGGCGAAACTCGAAAAATCCGAGGACGACATGCAGGCGTATGCGCGCGCAAACGGCCTGCTGTTCCTCGAGAGCGAGAAGGGAACGACCGAAAACATCATCGATTCGCGCTTGCGGCAATTGCAGGCGGAGTTGACGAAGGCCCAGGCGGACCGCTTCGAAAAGGAGTCGCTGTACCGGCTCATCGAAACGGGCGACTACGGCGCGCTCCCCACGGTTTTTGAGAACCACGAGCTGCAGGAGCTGACGCTGCGGCTTTCGGACCTCGAAACGCAGCGCGCGCAACTGGCAACAACGTTCGCCCCGGACTTCCCGAAGCTCAAGCAAGTGCAAAGCGAAATCGACGAAGCGCAGGGAATGCTCGATGCGGAGCGCAACCGCGCGGCCACGCGCATCCGAGACGACTACACAGCCGCCGTGCGCCGCGAATCGCTGTTGAACGACGCGTTCGCGAGCGCGCAGCACAATGCCGACCAGGTGGCGGAGAAGTCGGTTCAGTACGGGATTTTGAAGCGCGAGGTCGACACCAACCACCAGCTGTATGACGGCCTGCTCGAACGTTTGAAGCAGGCGGGAATTTCCGCGGGGCTCAAGGAAAGCAACGTGCGGATCGTCGACGCGGCGGTGCCTTCGACGCGGCCGGCAAAGCCGCGCGTCGCGCTGAATCTTGCGCTCGGCCTGTTCCTGGGTTTGAGCGTCGGCCTCGGCGCCGGATTGCTGCAAGAGCACTTCGATAATTCGCTGAAGACGACGGAAGAGGTCGAGCGCATTCTACAGGTGCCCGCACTGGCGATGATTCCGTCAGTCGAGTCGCTGAACGGGCGCGGGAACCATGCGGGCGCTTCGAATGGCGACCGCATGCTGACCGGCGCGAAAAACGGAGTCGCTGCGGCGGCGGAAGCCGCCAAAACCGGTTCCGGCGCGTCCGGCCTGCCTCACTGGTACCTGATCGACGATCTCTCGCCGAAATATTCGGCGCTGATGGAGGCGTTCCGGAGTTTGCGCACGTCCGTGCTGCTATCGGCGGCAGATTGCCCTCCGCGTTCCTTGCTGGTGTCGAGCGCGCAGCCCGGCGAGGGAAAAACGACCGTCTCGACCAACCTCGCGATATCACTCGCGCAGCTCGGCCAGCGGGTGCTGTTGATCGACGGCGATCTGCGGCGGCCAAGCGTGCATCGCGCGTTTGGCGTCCGCGACAGCCTCGGCATCGTCAGTTTCCTTACCGGGCAGCAGGACTGGCGCGCGGCTGTGGAAAAGATTTCTGTTCCCGGGCTCGAAGTCCTGGTCTCGGGGCCGATTCCACCGAATCCGGCGGAGCTGCTTTCGTCCGACCGGATGAAGAAACTGGTGGCGGAGGCGCTTGAAGAATACAAGTTCGTGGTCATCGATTCGCCCCCACTGCTCAACGTAGCGGACAGCCGCATTCTTGCGACGCTGGTCGAAGGCGTCGTGCTCGTGATCAAGGGCGGCGAAACGCCGCGGGAATTGGCTCGCCGCGCCCAGGCTTACGCATCGGACGTGGGAGCGCGCGTGATTGGCGTCGTGCTGAACAACGTGGACCTGCACCGCGAGGAGTACTACTACCAGCACTATCACTACGACGCGTACGACAGCGTGCCGCAGCAAGGCGACGCGGCGCACTGAGTTTCCGGCTCTCCGGCAACCAGCGGAAGCTTCGGAGGGAGAGAACACGATGCAGATCTATCTCGATTCGGCTGATCACCGCGAGATCGAAAAGTGGTCGGCGGCGGGAATCATCGACGGCGCCACGACGAATCCCAGCATTTTGTTGAAGGATGGTGTGTTCGACCTCGAAGAGGGAGCGCAGCGCCTGGCAAAACTGCTCGGCGAGCGTCCGCTGAGCGTCGAAGTCACCTCGGACGACCCCACGCAGATGGTTTCGCAGGGGCGCGCGATCGCCCGGCGCGCGCCGAACGTGGTCGTAAAGATTCCGGTGACGAATGCCAGCGGTGAATCCTGCCTCGGCGTGATTCATGCGCTGAGCCGGGAAGGAATCGCCGTCAACACGACGGCCATCCTCTCGTTCAACCAGGCAATGCTGGCCGCGAAGGCGGGTGCGGCCTACGTCAGCATTTTCGCGGGGCGCATCGCCGACGAGGGAAGCGATCCCTGCGTCGTGATTCGCAACGTCCGCGCCTGGCTCGACGAGTGGGAGTACACGGCGAAGATCATTGTCGGCAGCATCCGCACCGTGCTGGATATCCAGAATGCCGCGCTGGCGGGCGCGCACATCATCACGATTCCACCGCAGTTTCTCCCGAAGATGGTGGACCACAAGTACACGCGCGAGACCGTTTTGCAATTCAACCGTGATGCGGAGCGCGCGCTGGCGCAAATGTCCGAAGCGCGCGCAGCCGCTGCGTCGGGGTCAAACAGCCGATGAGAGATCACGCGGCCATTGTGCTTTCGCGCGACGAGGAGCGGCTCGCATGACGCCGCTCGCCTCCCATGCGAAGCGGAAGGCGCTGATCACCGGGATCACCGGCCAGGACGGGTCGTACCTCGCCGAGTTTCTGCTTTCGAAGGGCTACGAGGTTCACGGCATCAAGCGGCGCTCCAGCAGCTTCAACACCGGCCGCGTCGATCATCTGCTGCAGGACTGGCACGACCGCGATGCGCGGCTTTATCTCCACTTCGCCGACCTTTCGGACTCGACCAGCCTCGTCAAGCTTCTCTATCGCCTCGCGCCCGACGAAATCTACCACCTCGGGGCGCAGAGCCATGTGCGGGTGAGTTTCGACATCCCTGAATACACGGGCGACGTGACGGCCCTGGGAACCACGCGGCTCCTCGATGCCATTCGCGAATCCGGAATCCAGGCGCGTTTTTACAACGCGGGAAGCAGCGAAATGTTCGGGCAGTCCGGCGAATACCCGCAAAACGAGCGGACGCCGTTTCGCCCGCGGAGCCCCTACGGCTGCGCCAAGCTCTACAGCTACTGGATGACGACCAACGCGCGCGACGGTTACGGGCTGTTCGGCGTGAACGGAATCCTGTTCAACCACGAATCGCCGCGGCGCGGGGAGATTTTCGTCAGCCGCAAAATCACGCGGGCCGTGGCGCGAATCCTTCACGGTCTGCAGGGCAAACTGTTTCTCGGCAACCTCGACGCGCAGCGAGACTGGGGCTATGCCCCCGAATACGTGGAAGGCATGTGGAGGATGCTGCAGCAAGCAGAGCCCGACGACTACGTGCTGGCCACGGGAGAAACGCATTCGGTGCGTGAGTTTGTCGACCTGGCGTTCGCGCACGTGGGCCTCAGCTCCAGCAAATACGTCGAAATCGATCCGCAGTATTACCGGCCCACGGAAATCGACCGCCTGCTCGGAGACGCGACGAAAGCCAGGACGAAGCTCGGCTGGAGCCCGCGCACGAAATTCAGCGACCTCGTAAAAATCATGGTCGAAGCGGACGTCCGCCTTCTTGAGGACACGCTTAGCGGAAAAATCGAACGGCAAATGTACGCGAGGGCGGGCGAATGAGCGCAAACACCAGCGCCGCGCATTTCGATGCATCGCTTGCAGAGAAGCGCGTCGTCGTGACGGGCGGCGCCGGCTTTCTCGGCCGCGCCGTGGTGGGCAAGCTTCGCGAACGGGGATGCCGCGAGGTCACGATTCCGCGCCGCGCGCAGTGCGACCTCCGCAGGCGGAGCGACATCCTCCACCTTCTGAATCACGTGCAGCCGCACGCGATCGTGCATCTCGCCGCGACGGTCGACAACCCGGCAGGAAGCGGCGACACCGCGGAAAGCTTTTGCAACAACGTGCTGATGACGACGCAGCTGATGGACGCGGCGTGGCGACGCGGCGTCGGCAAGATGCTTTGCATCGGCAGCGCCAGCTCCTATCCCGCAGGCGCAGTGGTGCCGCTCCGCGAAGACGATCTCTTCAACGGCTTGCCCGATGCGTCGCGGGCCGCGCACGGAATCGCAAAGCGCCTGCCGTTGATTCAGGCGCAGGCGTTCCGCAAACAGCACAGCTTCAACTGCATTTTCCTGATTCCGACGAATTTCTACGGTCCGGGCGACAATTTCGATCCCGAAACGAGCTACGTGATTCCTTCGCTGATTCGGAAGTTCGTCGAGGCCGCAGATTCGAGCTGCTCGCAAGTAACGCTCGGCGGTTCCGGCTCACCCACGCGCGATTTCCTGCATGTGAAAGACTGCGCTGAAGGAATTGTGCTGGCGCTCGAGCGCTACGATCGGCCCGAGGCAGTGAATCTCGGAAGCGGAACGGAAACCCGCATCGACGACCTGGCCCGCAAGATTGCGCACCTCGCCGGGTATTCGGGACAAATCCGGTGGGATCACGGACGCCCGGACGGCCCATCGCGCCGAGTGCTGGATACGACGCGGGCGCGGCGCGAGCTGGGTTTTGCGCCTCAATGGAATCTCGACGACGGGTTGCGCGAAACGATGGACTGGTACCGGATGGAGCGGCAGCCGCAGGGCGCCGCCGGAGAAGCGCAGACGGTGGCGTCCGGTTCGTAGGACGCGCGAAGGAGGAAGCGGTGGCGGAAGTAATGACGCAGAAGGAACCGTTGCCGGCGGGAGTGAAGACGCGCGCGTCGTGCCGCAGCTGCCAAAGCTCGCAGCTCGTCGACGTGCTCGACTTCGGAAATCCCTTCGTTTCGAATTTCGCGGACGTGCCGGACGCCTCGCACTGGCCGCGCGTGCCGCTGGAACTGGTGCTGTGCGCCGACTGCACGCTGCTGCAGCTTCGCCACACGACTCCGAGCGACTGGCTCTACCGGCGCTACTGGTACAAGTCCGGAGTGAACCCGGCGATGCGCGCGGCGCTGGCGGACATCGCGAACAAAGCCGCGCAATTTGTCGGCCTTCGAAGCGGCGATTCCGTTCTCGATATCGGATGCAACGATGGCACGCTCCTGCGGTCGTATCAAACCTCCGGAATCGAGCGCGTAGGCTTCGAGCCTGCCGAGAACCTGGCGTGCGAGGCCGCCGGCGACAAGGACCGCATCATCAACGATTTCTTCAGCGCCCGGCCGGTGGCCGATGAGCAGTTTCGGGTCATCACTTCGATCGCGATGTTCTACGACATCGAGGATCCGAACGCGTTTGTGGCCGACATCGCGAGCATTCTCGCCAAAGATGGCGTGTGGGTGATCGAGATGCACTATCTGCCGTTGACGCTCTCGCGCAACGCGTTTGATGCGGTCTGCCACGAACATCTCGAGTACTACTCGCTGCATTCGCTCGAAGCGCTTCTCGCAAAGCACGGGCTGGAAGTTGCGGATGTGGACTTGAACGAAGTGAACGGCGGGAGTGTCCGAGCCTACGTCGTTCACCGCGGATCGCCCGCGGCGTGCGTCTTCGAACGTTGGGGCCGCGTTGAAAGCGCGAGAGCCGCCGAGCGGCGCCTGGCGCTCGAACAACCGGACACCTACGAGCACTTCGGCGCTCGCGTTCGCCACATGGGCGAGCGGCTGCGCGCGTTCCTGCAGAAAGAGCGCGCTCGCGGCAAGGAAATCTCCGCCTACGGCGCTTCCACGAAAGGCAATACGCTGCTGCAGGTATTCGGCCTCGACAGCACGATGATTCGAACCGCGGCCGAGCGCAATCCTGAAAAGTGGGGAAAGTACACGGTGGGAACGTGGATTCCCATCGTTTCGGAAGCCGAAGCCCGCGCCCACGCCGACTATTTCCTGGTCTTGCCGTGGCATTTCCTGACGGAGATCCGCAACCGGGAGAGGGAATTTCTCGAACGCGGCGGGAAGCTGGTCGCGCCGCTTCCGGAGCCGCGGATCATCGATTCAGCGGGGACGCACCGACTGTCATGAAAATCGGGATTCTCACGACAGAACTAATTGCCAACGGCGGCGCGGCGCGCCAGGCATTGATGCTGACGCAATGGCTCGAAGCCTTCGGTCATCGCGCGACCGTATACGCGATCGAGTACTGCCCGGAGAATTGCTATCCGGAGATTGCCCGTTCGGTGGACATCCGCGCGGTCGAACGTGTTTCGCTCGCGGACGTCCGCAAGCGGACGCGCGAACGGCACCACAACCTCCTTCGCGGCGCGAAGCGCCACCTGTTGGCCAGCCGGCGGCTCGCGCGCCTGGTTGATGAGTCCTGCGACATTCTGAACCCGCATGTGCGCGGCGCGACGCGTGCGGCAGTCCTGTGCAAGCGGCGAACGGGCGTCCCGGTAGTGTGGATGTGCGAGGACGCGCGCAACTGGGAGGAGCCGGGCTACCGTCCGTACTATTCGAAGCCGGTTCAATTTCTCTTCGACCGGGTGATGGCGCAGGCGGAGCGGCCCGTCGTACGCGAAATCGACCGCGTCGTCACTCTCGATCATCGCGTCAAGACCATCATCGAGCGCTATTACGGACGCCCTGCCGAAGTGGTCCGCAGCGGCGTTGATGCGGCTTCGTTTCAACGGCAGCCGGACGCACGCGGGAAGATTCGCGCGCGGCACGGAATCGCGGCAACGGATGTTCTGCTTCTTTGGCTGGGGATTCTCGAGCCGCACCGGCGGCTGGAAGACGCGATCGAAGCGCTGCGCCTGCTTCACCTGGGCGGCGAGACGCAGTTCTGCCTGCTGATTGCGGGCTCGGCGGCGATTGCGCCGGGGTACGCGCGCCGGCTTCAGAAACTCGTGGAGCGTTACCAGCTCAGCTGTGCCGTGCAGTTTCATCTCGAGGCTGTTCCCGAAAGCGAGATGGCGGACTACTACTCCGCCGCGGACGGGCTTGTGTATCTCGCGGAGAACCAGTGCTGGGGCCTCGGCGTATTTGAGGCGCTCGCGTGCGATCTTCCGGTCATCGTATCGCGCAGTTGCGGCGCGCATGAAGTTCTCGAACACCGGCGGACGGCGCTGCTGGTTTCACCGCGCTCTCCCGAAGAATTGGCTCGCGCGTTCGCCGACCTCGCCCGCATGCCGGGCTGCGGCAGGAGCTTGGCAAGCGAAGCTCGAGTGCGCGTGCTCGAGCAAATCACCTGGGAGGCCTACGCGCGGAACCTTCTGCGAGTTTTCGAAGGCGTTTTGTGCAGCCAGAGGGAAGCTGCGGCGCACGCGCACCGGGAGGCGTTCGCATGAGCCTTGCGGCGCGCATCGGCCGGGCAATTTTCTGGAGTCAGGCGGGACGCCTCGCGGAAGCCGCCATCCTGTTCCTTTTTTCTTTGATGCTGGCGCGCGTGCTGGGACCTTCGTCGTACGGACTCTACGCGCTGGGGATGAGCCTTGCAGGCGTGTTCGCCTTCCTGACGCTGCTCGGGCTTGGTCCCGAAACGCTCGGGCGGTTCCTTCCCGAACTTACGGCGAACGGCCGCCGCGGCCGCGCCGCGCGATTGTTGCGCGCGCTGCTCGCGATTCGCGCAGTTGCAATCATCCTGGCCGCGTGCCTGTTCTTCGCTTTCCGCAACGCGATTCTGGCGCGATTTCACTTTCCGTTGATTCTTGAATCCTTTGCGGCCGTGCTGCTCGTCTTCGCCGCGCGGAGTGTGCTCGACCTGCTCACGTACTTTTTTTCGGGATTGCTCGAGCTTCGCCGCGTCGCGCTCGCCAAGCTTGTTGCAGCCGCGGTGGCTCCCTTGGTGTTCCTCGGATTCTTGATTTCGGGGCATGCGGGAGCAACCGCAGCCTGGGTTTCAGTCGCCGCCGGGTCGCTCGCGGGCATCCTGATCCTCGGAGCTCCGTTGCTGGCGGAGCGTTCCCCTGCGTTTGACCACGAGCAGCTTCCGATCCGCAGAATCCTGGCGTTCGGGATGTTCACGTGGGTCACAAACTTCTTCGTTTACGTGCTGGGTGACAGCACGGACGTCCTGCTTCTCGGTTGGCTTGTTCCTGACCGCGCCGCGATCGGACACTACACCGTCGGCGCGAAGGTGGTCTTCAGCATCACCGGCCTCCTTCTTGGATGGGCGCCACTGGTCAACGTGGCCTCGCTGTCCGAATCCTTCCAACGCAAAGGGGCAGCCGGCCTGGTAAGAGCGCTCGAGGCCGAATGGAAGTTTGTCGCGCTTTCGGTGATTGCGCCCTTGCTTTTCCTGCTTCGTTACGCGCGCGCGGTTGTCACGCTGCTTTTCTCGCCTGCGTATGCTGGCAGCGTCCCGGTGACACAGATTCTCTGCGCTCTGGTTGCGTGCGCAGGCGTGTTTGGGATGTCGATCCACGGCGGCGTGCTCTACACCTTCAACCGCGAACGGCTTGCCTGCGCCGCGTTCGGCCTTGCGGCAACGTTCAACATCGTTTCCGAAATTGTGTTGGTCCGCCGCATCGGGATGGAAGGAGCGGCGTGGGCCACCGGCCTGTCGTTTGTGCTGCTCGCGATGATTTGCGCCATCGCCGCGCGGTTGTGCCTCCCGTTCCGTTTTCCTGCGACGTTTCTCGGGAAAGTGGCGGCGGCGGTTGTGGTGGCGCTTGCCGCGACGGTTTGGCTGCGCCCCGTATCGATTGCGGGGCTCGCGGGGGCCGCTGCACTTTATACCGCCGCGTTTGTCGCGTCGCTGGCGCTGCTCAAGCCGCTGAGCGCGTCGGATTCGGCGTCGCTGCACCGAATCAACAACGCGCTGGGCTGCTGCGCAGAGCGATTCTTCACGGCGGCGTATGCCGCGGCAGGAGAGCGATGATGCCGGAGCACGCGGTCGAGCGCGCGGCCTTCCCACGTCCCGCGCAGGACTCACACGCTGTTCCCCTTCTTTCGATCTGCATTCCCACGCTGAACCGCGCGGAGCACTTGAAGGGCGCTATCAGCAGCCTCGCATCGCAACTCGGCTCGGACGTCGAAGTGATTGTCTGCGACACGGGATCGACCGATGGCACGCGCGAACTCATGAAGGAGATGGTCGCGTGCTGGCCCACGATTCGCTACCTCCGCCGGGAAGAAATTCTCGGAGTGGATGAAACTTTGCTGTTGCTCCTCGCGGAGAGCCGTGGCGCGTACGTTTGGTTCTTCGGCAGCGACGACGTGCTGAAGCCCGGGGCCATCGACAAAATCCGAAGGCGCATCGTGGGCGCGCCCGAGCCTCCCGCAATGGTCTACCTCAATCACGAGATCATGGACAGCGCCGGCAAGGTGCTGATCTCTTCTCAGTTCGTTGCGTCGCGAGATCGCCGCTACATGCAAGGATGGCGGGCGGTTCCACGGCTCGGAATCAAGCTGGGCTACATATCCGCGTGCATCGTGCGGCGGGAAAATCTCCTGTCGGTTGACGACGCCGCGGACTTCGTCGGTTCGCGTTGGGTGAGCCTCCATCTGTACTTGTCGGCGCTGCGCGTCGGCGGTGCTTTGGAGTTCGTTGCGGAGCCCTTGGTTCGAGCCCGGCGGAATCCTTCCGCGTGTTCGGAATATGCGGAAGTCTTCGTTCGGCAGGCGGCCCGCGTATTTGCGGCGGCGCGCCGGACTGGTTATCCGCGGCACACCATCTTTCGGACGATGAATTCAATCGTTGCGGGCCAATACCTCCGTTTCGTTGTTTCCTGGCGTGCGGAGAATCCCGCGGAGCTCGCTCGCACGTTTCCGGCGATGTTTGAGACGTGCTGGATGTATCCGGCGTTTTGGCTTTTTCTGATTCCCGCGCGCGTTGCACCGCAATGGATCGTGCGCGCCGTTCGAAATCAATTGCGAGCGTGGCGCCAAAAGCGCAGTGCGCGCCGCGACGGAGTTGACGCGGCACGCGAACTTCGCGCGCCGATTGCGGACCTTTGACCTATGTCGTCACTCACTGCAATGGAAGTGATAACCACCCGGCGCGACATGAGCGCGAGCCGAGCCTCTGATGCTGGTCATGAAGTAGCGCCGCCGTCCGGCCTGCAACTTCTGCGCCCTGTCTATTGGATCGCGGGCGGCGTCATTGGGGGAGTCGCGTTCCACTTTGGCGAAATTGAGGCGTTGACCATCTCGCTTGCGCTGCTGATCGCTTTTTGGGCATTCGTCGAGCCGCGAGCCGCGTTGTGGAAGGCCACCGCGTTCATGATTTTTCTGTTTGTCTTCTTTCAGAGAGAAGCGCCGCTCGGCGAAGAGCTGCCAGAGGAATTCTTTTTCTGGGGTGCAGGGCTGGCCTTGATTACCGCCGGGATTTGCGGCGCAGCGCTGTTCTCGAGCACGACATCGTGGACCCTCGTCCGAAAGCGAATGACCTCGTGGCCGAGTCTGGCGATGTGGGCGATGTTGATCGTGATTGTCGGAGCGGCAGCCAACGGGCTGTTTCTGGGCAACCAACCCTTCGCGGTCGCGCGGCAGCTTTTCGGATGCTTGTTGCTTCCGCTGTATTACTTCGCGGCTCTTGCGTTATTTCGCTCTCCGCAGGATGTGGACCGCTGGCTTGCGGCCGTTAAGTGGGTGGTTGGGCTCGGCGCGCTGTGGTACGCCCAGAAGCTCTCATTCGCTAGCCTCGCACTGGGCGCTTACTTCCGCGAGCAGTCGCCTATTACGACGTATGCCGGTGCGGTGGGCGCGATCGGCTTCGCCATCCTGATCGATTACCGAAAGCCCTGGCGATGGTTGCAGGCTCTCGCTCAAGTCGTCGCATGCGCTTTGGCGATTGTGATGATGGGCAACCGCGCGGCTCTCGCGAGCCTGATGGTCGCGGCCGGTTTGCTCGTCATCGTATGTGTGCGGCGACGAGGATGGCTCGCCATGACGCTCGCGACGGTCGTCGTGGCGAGCGCGATAGCCGGCGGGTTCTATTACGGGAATCGATTTCTCGAAAGCCGGGGACTCGGCGGCGACATCGCCCGGCGATTCATCATTAAAGTCTCCGAAGACCGTTCGTTTCAAGGACGCATGGCGCAAATGGACGCCGTGGTGAGCACGGTGGGCCGGCGCCCCGTGCTCGGCGCCGGTATGGGAAGCGAGACCAAGTTTCTCGCACCGGTGGAAGGGCGCGTTCGGGTCACCTCCGTCGACAACGGATGGGGCTACGTGATGCTGAAAATGGGCCTGCTGGGGCTCGCTGCGTTCATTTGCCTGACCGCTCTTTTGCTGCGCGAATCGTTGCGCGGCCTGCTCCATTCCGCCGCTGGAACTCTCCGCGCCAATAGCATGGCGCTTCTGGGTCTGCTCGTATTCGGCCTCGTCGTTTCTTGGAGCGGTCCGGCATTCCTGCATTTCACGAGCGCGGGCTTTTTCGGGACGGCGCTTGCGGCGATTCTGGTTCTGTCCGAATCGCGCAGGGCGGCGGCATCGGAAGGTGATCAATGCCCATAGTGATCGCCGCAGCGCTTCCGGCGGCAGATGGCTGAGATCGGAGAGATCGAGGATTATATGGAAACGATTCGGTGGGGAGACGCAGTGCAGACGGTTTCGACGGTTTGGAGGAGAGCCTTTCTTGACGCGGTAATTGCGCCAAAGCGATTTCGGCGCGTCATGCCGGAACTCCGCCGAGTTAGCGACATGCTGGTTCATCCCGGCGTCGGAACCATGTCCGCATTTTCTATTCCTCCTCCGCAGGAACCGCTCCGGATACTGGGCCTCGATTCGGGGTACGGCGGCATGCCTTCGCAAGACCTTTGCGCGTTGTTGCGCGTCGCGCGTTGGATTGCGCCACGGCGTATTTTCGAGATCGGCACGTTCCAAGGAGCTACCACGGCGCAACTCGCGGCCAATACCGACGCGGACATTTGCACCCTCGATCTCCCTCGCGAGATGGCCGCCGGCCTGGACCGGTACATTCCCAAAGAAGCCGCTCTACTCCAGTCGAAGGACTCGATCGGCCGACTCTACCGCGGCCATGGCCAGGATTGCCGCATCCACCAGCTTTGGGGCGATTCGCGGACATTCGATTACGCGCCCTACCGCCATTCCATGGACCTTGTGCTCGTGGATGCTTGCCATCTCTACGACTATGTTCTCTCCGATTCGGCAAAGGCCTTTGAGCTGCTGGGCGACACCGGGACAATTCTGTGGCACGACTTCGGCAATGCGCAGGACGTGACGCGCGCCGTAGTCGAACTCGGCCGGTGCTGGCCGATCTACCACCTCGAAGGGACTTGGCTCGCCCTCTATGTGCGCGGTGTTTCGTGCGCCGAGCCTTTGCCGGTTGTGGATGGACGTGCGGTCGCCGTTGCTGCTGGAGGCCGCGCATGACCGCTGCTTTCCTCTGGATATCCCTGGGCGTGATTCTGTACGTCTACGCGGGATATCCCCTGCTGATCGCGGCCGCCGCCCGAAGGAAGCCGCAGCCTCGCCGGGCTGCAATCGAAGGGGACGCCTGGCCGCGTATCGCGGTTCTTATTCCCGCCTGCAACGAAGAGCGGTGGATTGCGCGAAAGATTGAAAACAGTTTGGCGCTCGACTATCCCGCGGGAAAGCTCCGCATCGTCGTCGCGTCGGACGGCTCGACGGACCGCACGGAACAGATTGCGCGCAGCCACGCGACGCGCGGCGTCGAGGTGATTTCGTTTTCAACGCGGCTCGGCAAGCAGGAAGTGTTCAATCGCGTAATTCCGCAGCTTCCGGAGGAGATTTTGCTGCTCACGGACGCCAACGCTATGCTCGACGCCCAGGCGGCGCGCTGCATGGCCCGGCATTTTGTTGACCCGCTGGTGGGCTGCGTGGCGGGCCGCCGCGTTTGCGCCGTGCAGGAACGAAGCGCGCCGAGCTTCGGCGAAAACATCTACTGGAGATACGACTCGTGGATCAAGGCGAACGAGACGCGCTTCTACTCCTGCACGTGCGCTGACGGACAGCTTTATGCCGTCCGCCGGGCTGCAGTGGCGCGTGTCGAAAAGGGGGGCGAAGATTTCTTCATTCCCATGACCATGGCGTCGCGCGGCCTTCGAGTTGTGTTTGACCGGGAGGCAATCGCCATCGTGCCCGCCGCCAGCGGCTTGGCGCATGAATTCCGCAGAAAGGTCCGTTCCCACGTTTCCTTCCTCCTGAATGCGTGGCAGCTTCGCAGCCTGCTCGTGCCGGGACGCAATCCGCTCTGGTGGGAGTTGATTTCGCATCACGTTCTGCGGATGGCGGTGCCGCCGGCGATGGTGGTTCTCGCACTAAGCTCGGCGGCGCTCGCGGGCCCGAGTCCGTTCTACCGCGTGCTGTTCCTGGTGCAGGTGGTGTTCTACTTCCTGGCGGCTGCGGGATTCGTGCTGGCGCTCCGCGGCTTTCGTCCGAGGATTTTCTATTTCCCCTTCTATTTCACCTTCGCGCAACTGGCCTTGAGCGCCGCGTGGCTCGAATGGACGCGCGGGCGGCGCGACTTTGCATGGCAGCGGACGGAGCGTTTGCTGGACCCGAATTGAAATGAGGAGGAAGCAATCGTGAAAGCACTCGTCACGGGAGGAGCCGGATTCATCGGCTCGCACGTCGCGGACGCGCTTCTTGCGAGAGGCTGCGAAGTCCGCGTCCTCGACAGCCTCGAGCCCCGCGTTCATCCGCGAGGCCGTCCAGAGTACGTCCACCGCGAGATCGAATTCATCGAAGGCGACGTGCGCGATCGCGCCACGCTCGAGCGCGCCCTCGACGGTGTCGAAGCCGTGTTTCACCAGGCGGCGTATCAGGATTACATGCCGGATTACAGCAAGTTCTTTCACTCGAACGTGGTCAGCACGGCGATACTTTTCGAGCTTATCCGCGAAAAGCGCCTGCCGGTGCGCAAAGTCATCGTCGCGTCCTCGCAATCGGTTTACGGCGAGGGGCAGTACGAGTGTAAGAGTCACGGCTTGATTCTTCCCGACGCGCGGCCCACCGAGCAGCTCGACCGCGGTGAGTGGGATCTGCAATGCCCGCGCTGCCGCGGCGCTCTTGTGCCCGTTCCGCTCGTCGAGTCGCATCCGAATCCGGCGGGCGCGTACGGCGTCTCGAAATTCTCGCAGGAGCTGGTGGCGCTTCGGCTCGGCAAGCTTCTCGGAATTCATACCGCAGCGCTGCGTTATTCGATAGTTCAGGGACGCCGCCAGTCCTTTTACAACGCGTACTCCGGCATCTGCCGGATCTTTACCCGCGCCTTTCGAAGCGGCAAGTCCCCCGTGATTTTCGAGGACGGGAACCAATTGCGCGACTACATCCATGTGTCCGATGTTGTCTCCGCAAACCTCGTGGTGCTCGACGATCCCCGCGCGAGCGGCCAGGCTTTCAACGTCGGCAGCGGCCGGCCGACCACGGTCCTCGGATACGCGTCGTTGCTCCGGAAGAAAATGAACGCGCCGTGCGGCCCCGAAGTCACTAGCGCGTATCGGGTCGGCGATGTTCGGCATACCGTTTCGAGCTCGGCGAAACTCGAGGCGCTCGGCTGGAAGTGCACGAAGGGTCTCAGCGAAATCTTCGACGATTATCTGGCGTGGCTCGATTCCGTCCCGGATACGGGCGATTACGTCACCACGGCGTTCGAGGCGATGCAGCGCTCGGGCGTCGTGCGCCAGACCGGCCGCAAGGAGACGGCCGCCGTCGTATAGGCACCTATGGCTACGAAACCGATCTCGCATCCGGTTGTAGGAGTCGCAAGCCCCGCGGTGGCGAGCGACGGCCGCCGCGAAAGCCTGGCAGCAAGGCTCGCTCCGCTCAGCCGGCCGCACATCAAGAAGTTGCTGTTTCTTGCCGGCGACGTGGCCGCGGTCGCGGCCGCGCACGAGCTGGCGGAAAGTTCCATGCGCCATCTCCTCCACATTCCCGCTGCCTACCTGAATCCGTCGAATTATTTTCTCTTCTACATTCCCTTTTTCACCGCCATGCTTTACCTGCTCGAAGGCTACAAAAGCCCCGATCTGCGCCGCCCGGAGAAAGAGCTCGAAATTCTCTTCAAGGGCGTCTCCATCTCGTTCGTCGCGCTGGCTTGCGCAAATTTTGTCTTGTTCAAGGCTTCCGGCTTTTCGAGGTATCTCCTCGTTTCCTGGTACGTGCTGACGCTGTTGTTCCTCCTCGGCGCTCGATTCGGCTTGCGTTCGATCTACGGAGCTCTCTGGCGGCGGGGCATCGCCCGGCAACGGGCGCTGCTGCTCGGCTCTACCGAAGGCCTCGCGGAATTCGAGCGCCGGCTCGCGATTCAGCGGTGCGCGCCGCATGAAATCGTGGCCGTGCTTCCTGAGGCTGCGGCGGAAGCCGGTGCTGCTTCGGCGCTGGTCCAGACGGCCTGTGGTTGGGAGGAGATGGCCCGATCGGCGCGCGCCCAGGTGGTGATCGTGAACCTGGAGGACTCGGAGCGGAATTCCTCCGTGCGTCTTTTCGACATCATCCGCGCGTGCCAGGCTTCGGGAATCGAAGTCGAAGTCTTCTCGCGCCTTTTCGGAACCACCGGGCTCCTTTATGAACGCGACGAGTTTTCCGGCTACTTCCGTTTCTACGCGCCTCCACAGTGGTCGCGCGCGGCGCAACGCGCGGTAAAAACCGGGCTCGACATCTTGATTGGGCTCGTCGGAAGTCTGGGGGCGATCGCGCTCATGCCGCTCGTGGCGTTGCTCGTCAAACTGGAAGACGGCGGCCCCATCCTTTACCGCCAGGAATACATCGGAGCGGACGGGCAAGTTCATCACTACCTGAAGTTCCGCACGATGGTGGTTGACGCGCGCCAAATTCTCGAAAACAGTCCTGCGCTGAAGGCGGAATTCGAGCAGTCGTTCAAGCTGAAGCGCGACCCGCGCATCCTTCGCGTGGGCCGGTTCCTGCGAAAGTTCAGCCTCGATGAATTCCCCGAGTTCTTCAGTCTCCTGACCGGAAGACTCACATTCGTCGGTCCGCGGACGATTTCCTGGGCGCAACGCGAACGCTACGGGCCCCTTCTCGCCAAACTGCTCTCCGTGAAGCCCGGCCTCACGGGTTTCTGGCAAGTGATGGGCCGGCAAACGACGACCTACGACGAGAGAATTCAGATGGACATGTTCTACATCGACCATTGGTCCATCTGGCTGGACCTGGTCATCATGGCCAAAACATTTTGGGAGGTCCTGCGGGCAAAGGGCGCCTACTGAAGCGCGCCCGGTGCCGCAAGATTCTGAGGAGAGACGATGATCATTACGCGAACGCCGTTCCGACTGACGCTGGGAGGAGGAGGCACGGACCTGCCCTCGTTTTATCAGCAGTATGGAGGCTTCATTCTTGCTGTCGGAATCGACAAATACATGTATGTCAACATCAATACGCCGATCGTCGACGACAAGGTCCGCATTCGGTACACGAACTCTGAAATCGTCGACAGCGTGGACGAAGTGGAGCATACGCTCGCGCGCGAGGGCCTGCGCCACTTCGGCATCAAGAACGGAATCGAGATCGATTCGATCGCGGACATTCCGGCGGGGACCGGTCTCGGCTCGTCCAGTTGCTACATGGTCGGCCTGCTCAACGGCCTCCACACGCTGACTCAGCGGCAGGCGGGCGCCAACCTGCTCGCGGAAGAGGCGTGCTACATCGAGCTCGATGTCCTGAAAAAGCCCATCGGCAAGCAGGATCAGTACATGGCGGCGTTTGGAGGTATCACGGCGCTGGACATCGACTCCGAGGGACGCGTACGGACGACGCGGCTCGACCTCGAAACGGATCTGGTCGAGGCACTCGAAAGCAATTTGCTCCTCTTCTATACGGGCGAGACGCGCAACGCCACGTCCATCCTCGCTCACCAGGACCAGAGCACGAAACGCCGCGACGCAGTGGTCGTCTCGAGCCTGCTCGAAATCAAGGACATCGGTATTGAAATTCGCGACTCGATCCTGAAAGGCAAGCTGCGCCGCCTCGGCGAGCTGCTGGACGTTCACTGGCAATCGAAGAAGCGCCTTTCGAGCGGCATCACGAATCCCCAAATCGACGCTTGGTACGAGCTTGCGCAGAGCCACGGCGCCATCGGTGGAAAGATTTCGGGCGCGGGCGGCGGCGGATTCCTGATGCTGTATTGCGAGGGCCGCAAGGCGGAATTGCGCGAGGCCATGCGCAACGCCGGGTTGCGCGAGCTGCATTTCCGGTTCGATTTCGAAGGAAGCAAGGTGATCTTCGATATCGTCACCCGCGACGGTCGCCTGGCGCATCTCGAGCGGCAGAATCAGAAGGAACGCGCGCTCGCTCGCGCCACCGTCGGCGCGTGACGCCGAATCCCAGGAGCAACGGAAATGAAAAACAGGGCTGTGTTTCTCGACCGCGATGGCGTTCTGAATCGGTACGTTTACAACACCGAATTCGGCACGGTGGACTCCCCGGCGCATCCGGATGAATTCGATTTGCTTCCGGGAGTCGCGGAAGCCGTCGCCGAACTCAATCAGCTCGGGCTCCGCGTGATCGTCGCCTCGAACCAGCCCGGAATCGCGAAGGGCAAGCTGACTCCGTGGCTGCTCGACACCATCAACGAAAAGATGCGGGCGCAACTGGCGCTCGCGGGCGCGCGGCTTGATGGAGTGTTGTATTGCCGCCACCATCCGGAAGCCGTCTTTGACCAATACCGCGTGGATTGCGATTGCCGGAAGCCGAGAGCCGGACTGCTGCTTCGCGCCGCCAAGGAACACAACCTCGACCTGTCTGGATCTTTCATGGTCGGTGACGACGTCCCCGACGTGCTCGCCGGCCGCGCCGCCGGCGTCACTACGCTTCTCGTCTCGCCCCACCGTTGCACAGTCTGCGAAGAGTTTTCGTCGCGCGGCGCCTATCCCGATCGCGTCGTTCGCGACCTGAAGGAGGCCGCAACCGTCGTGGATGAACTCCTGAACCGCGAATCGTCCGTCGCCGCTCCAACATTCGCTCCGGAGCCTTGTCTGCTCGCGTCGCGTGAGAACACCCACTCCAGCCGGTTTCTTCGCGAAACCGCCGAGATCGCTGCTGCCGTCGATTCCGACGATATCGAACGCCTCGCTCAGTTGCTTCAGTCCGTCCGTGACCGCGGCGGAAGGCTGTTTCTTCTCGGTGTGGGCGGAGGCGCGGGCCACGCATCGCACGCCGCGTGCGACTTCCGGAAGATCGCCGGTTTCGAGGCCTACGCGGTGACGGACAATGTTTCCGAACTCACGGCGCGTGTGAACGACGAAGGCTGGGCGACGAGTTACCGGAACTGGCTCAGCGGCAGCCGCCTCCGCCGCGACGACATGGTCATGGTTTTCTCCGTGGGCGGCGGCGACGCGGAAAAGAACATCAGCGCGAACCTGGTGCGCGCCGTTCAGTACGCGCGTGAAATCGGTTGCGCGGTCGGAGGCGTCGTCGGCCCGAATGGCGGGTACACCGCGCAGGTGGCGGACGCGTGCGTGATCGTTCCGGTCGCCAACCGTGACGCTGTCACTCCGCACACCGAAGCATTTCAGGCTGTCGTGTGGCATTTGCTGGTTTCGCATCCGGCACTCAAAGCCGCGGAGATGAAGTGGGAATCCGTCACCGCGAATTCGAATGGCCAGCTGCACGAGATCGAGGAAAAGCGAGCGGCCGCAGTGTGATGGACGCGAGCGAGCATCGGGCCGAGGGCGCAGACGTCGCGTTCGCTTCCCGCGTTTGTAATTGACATGTTCTGCAAGACGCTCGAAATCGGACTCGTCGCCTCCGTGTTCCTTGCCGTTGCGGGATTTGGAGGCACGGAGCCGGTTTCCTGGACCATTTCGCAGGATCTCATCTTCCTCCTTGGGGCGTTGCTCGTGCTGCAGCCCGGCGCAAGAACCGCCGTTACAAAGAGCCCGGCTTTGTGGATTGTCGCCGCGCTCAGCGTGTGGATCGTCGTTCAGTGGCTCGGCGCGCGGCACGGGAAAATCGGAATCGATGCGCACGCGATCGAAGCGCGCGGGCTGGCGTTTGCTGCGAGCGTCACGGGATTCTTCGTCGCGCGGGACGTGGCGCGCGACCGCGCAGCGCGCAAGCGGCTGGCGCTTGCCCTGATCGGCCTGGCGCTGTTTGAATCGCTGTACGGCCTGGCGCAATATCTCGGCGGCTGGCAATTCATTTGGGGCTATCGCCGCCGCTTCTACACTGGCAGCGCCACCGGCACGTACATTAACCACAACCATTTTGCCGGCCTGCTCGAAATGATTTTGCCTTTCTGTGTTGCGCTCGCGATGTATCAATGGAACACGGTAGCCGGGCATTCCCGCCGGCGGCCGCTGCGGCACTTCCTCGAACGGCTCGGCGAGCCCGACGTGATGAAAGGCGTTGTGCTGGCTCTTGTTGCCGTCCTCTTTTTTGTGGCGATCGTGTTTTCGTTTTCGCGAATGGGATTGATTTCGGCGTCCGTTTCGCTCGCGGTGCTGGCGGCGCTTGCTTGGCTGGGCCGGCGGCTCGGCCGCGGCGACGCGAAGATCGTCGTCGCCTGCCTGGCGGTGGGTGTCGCCGTTGCCGCGTGGATCGGGCCCGGGCCCGTGGTCGAGCACTTCGAGCAGCTCTCGCACGACGAACCGCTCGCCGCAGGAACGAGCGAAGGCCGCATGGCGCTGTGGCGCGCCGCCGCCGAACTGATTCGCGCGCATCCCCTAACCGGCGCCGGGCTCGGGTGCTTCGAGTTCGCGTTCACCCGAGTGCAATCAACCCAACTCACTCTGGTCATCGATCACGCGCACAACGATTACATCGAGCTTGCCGTCGAGCTCGGCGTGCCGGCGGCGGCGCTTCTTGTATTCCTCCTTTTCTTCGCGGTGGTGCGCGCGCTGCGCAACGCGCTGCGAACCCAATCGCGTTTGAATCGAGCGCTTGGCTCCGGCGCCGCTGCGGGGGCGATCGCGCTGCTGGTTCACAGCGCCGCCGACTTCAACCTGTATATTCCCGCGAACGCGCTCGTTTTTGCGGTGGTGCTGGCAATCGGCTGCTCGGTTCCGCTGAAGGAACCGCTCGAGGACAGCGCCGCCGACGCATGGCATTACCGCATCCGAACGAGCGAAACATCGTCCACCCACAGCGCGCCCGCAATTTGATTGTCGAATTTAGTGCTTGGCGGCCGAAGGATCTGAATCACCAGAAGCTTCGTTGCCGGGCCCGTTGTGAATTCGACGCGCAGCTTTTCCCAGCCGAACGTTCCAACCATGCCGGGGGTCTCGATCGAGAGCTGCTTGTGATCGAAGGCGTCGTAGATCGCAAACCGCGGGCCGCTATCCGTGGTGATGTTGTCCGCGCGCGCGAACGCGGTGAAAGCGTAGCGGACGCCCGGGACGACGGGAACGTATTGGACGACGTGCGTGAACTCGAGATTGTGTTCTCCGTCGAAATGGATGCAGAGCGAGTGCGAGCCGCTGCTGGCGGTAGTCGAATCCTCGAAAATTTCGGCGCCTTGGACGGGGACGAGGTGCCAGTCGAAGCCACCGTTTAAAGGTGCGGCTTCGAAGCCGCCGTTGAGGAGCAGGTTCGAATCGTTCGCGGCGGGCGGAATCCGCGAGGGATCGCGCCGGGCGAGATCGGACCAAAGCCGCGCCATGTCGTCGATGCGGTGCGCGTAGAGCAGCCCGTCGAAATAACGGAACGCCGCGTCGAAATCCATGCGGCCCGGCTGAGCCAGCAGGCGCGGCCACACGGTCGCAGCGGCGTCGAGCCGGTTCGTGCGAACCAGATAATCAAGATACGCAGAAAGTGTTTCGGGGAGCTCAGGAACAGCGGCGAGAATGCGGTCTTCGGGCAGGCCGGCGCGCCACGCGAGATCGAACGCGCCCGTCCGCAGCGCCTCGTCTCCTTCGATCGTGAGGTGCAACGGCCCGATCGCGCTTCGGATGTCTCCCGAGCGAATCAGGAAATTCGCGTACATCCAATTGATCTTCGGCGAGCGGGGAAAGAGCTCGAGCGCGTGCCGGAATGCAGCATTCGCCGCAGAATCGTCGCCGGCCGTGCCGTAGGCATCGCCGAGCATGGCCCATTCGAGAGCACGGTTCGGCGCGGTGCGGGCGGCGAGTTCGAGCGAGGAGATGACTCCGGCCGAAGGGACGTCCGGGGTGCGCGAGAGGATCTCAGCGGCGGTGACCGCAAAATCCGGATTTGACGAGTCCCACCTCTCGGCGGCGCGAACGCGGGCGAGAGAATCGGCGCTGCCAAGCCAGGATGCGACGCCTTGGCGCGTGGCTGCGACGGCGAGTGCTACGAGAATGAGCGCCATGGCGATTCGGGCGAGTGCGTCGAGGCGCTTTCGGATTGCGAGTTTCTCCACAGCAGAGCAACCGGCAATCGAGAAGCCACGAGGAGCAGAAACGCGTTCGCAGGGAAGGCCGTAAACTACTGACACGGCGGGCTTTGCATCGACGAGCGCGAGCCGGGCGAGAATCATCGTCAGGGGCGATTCCCTATTTGGTCCACGCCGAGAAGACTTGCCATCCGCCGAGCAAGAAAAGAAAGATCGCGAACGTGATGCGCATCCGGCGGGGGCTGAGCGAGGTGGCGATCTTGCTGCCGAGGATTCCTCCGAGGAAGATGCCGGGGATAATCAGCAGACCGACTTTGACGTCGACTTCGTGCGCGCGGTAGTAGGTGAGGAAAGCCAGCAAGCCGGTGGGCGGAACGAGGGCGACGAGACTAGTCCCCTGCGCTTGATGCTGGTCGAACGCAAATACCAGGACGAGCAGCGGAACGAGCAGCACTCCGCCGCCGACGCCGAAGAGGCCGCTGCAGATTCCCACAACGAACGCGACAGCGAAGATTCCCCAAAGGCGCAGGGTCAGCTTAGGCATCGGGCTCCCTCGTCTGGTCGAGCCGGCGCGTCTGCCGCCAGAGCATCGCCGCGGAAAAGATCAGGAAGCACCCAAACAGCGATTGCAGGATGCGAGAAGAAATCCCAAGCGCGAGTATTCCGCCGAAATAGCCGCCGACCAGGAAGCCGGCCGCACAGACGATTCCCGCAGGCAGGTCGACGTCGTGCTTCTTCCAGTAGACCGCGAGCGCGCCAAGCCCGAGGGGCGGGAGAAGAATGAAGAGGGAGGTCCCCTGCGCCATGTGCTGGTCCATACCCAGCAGATAGACCAGCGCCGGAACCACGACGATCCCGCCGCCAATTCCCATCAGGCCGACGAGGATGCCGGTTCCCAAGCCCAGCAGGATCACAATGATTGCGTGCATGTGCGAGCTGCTCCTTCGAGAAGGCGCGCCATCTTCGCCTGATTTCGGGTTTCGGGCAACGGCGATTGGGGATTTGCCACAGAGGCACCGAGACACAGAGGACTGGGGAGGTCAGGGCGCGGGCCGCGCGACCGTATATTAGACATGGTGGCCGCCCTGTGTTTTCAATGAGTTGGAGCGTTTTCTAATCCCCGAACCGTAGATTAGAAATTCGGGAGGCGCGGAGGCAGGAAAGCGCGAAGGCAAGGAGATGAGCCGCGATCCAATGCCCGCCGATTCGTTGGCAGGGGCGACGGATAGATTAGAAATTTCTTTGTGGTTTGTTTTCATGGGCTTGAGTCCGTTTTTAATCTTCGGCGGGTAGATTAGAAGCAGATTAGAAAGCGGAGGCAGGGAGACAAGGAAGCAAAGAGCCAAGCGGCCCGCGGGTATCGGAATCGCGCGCAACTGTATATTAGACATGGTGCCGGCCCTGTGTTTTCAACGAGTTAGGGCGAATTCTAATCGCGGAACTGTATATTAGAAATGCGGCGACCCGCGATCCGTGGTCCGCGACCCGTGAAGGGCGGCGCACTGAACTCGCCGAACCTGAGGCCCCAAGTTCCCTTAACACCGCTTCCTCCCTCTGACGCCCACTTCAGCGAGCACGAAAACGAGCCACGGTAGCACGGAAGAGAAATCCTGAACAGGTTCAAAAATTGAGTAGTACGGCTAGAACCAGGGTCCTAGGGAACGATTCCCTTGTTTGTCGCTGCGCCCTCACAAGGGCGCGGCAAGCCTTCGATATGCAGGCCGGGCGGCTCGGCGCCAGAACCTGAGGCGTGGTGCACTGTGGTGCAGAATGGTGTAAAATAAGGAGCATCGCTAAATCAGAGAAAGCCGTCCGTCAGAGCGTATCGCTTCCACAACGCACCGCGAAACGCGTGCACGCCATTGCGAAGACTCGGAAGACCAGTGCGAATCGAGTTCTCGTGGACTTGATCGAGGCCGGCCTTCAGTCAAAGGAATCCGAGAAGGAGCGGTTCTTCGCTCTCGCTAACCGGCTGTCCGAGTCTACGGATCCCGTCGAGCGGCAGCGAATCAAGAAGGAATTGGCACGCATGACCTTCGGTGACTAATGCCGAAGGCGCTTTGAAGCGGCCGGTTACCGCGCGCCGAGACTCGGAGCCGAGTGTCGCTGCCGCGGGGCGGCCTATGCAACGGCCTTCGACTAGCTCAGGGTAAACGGCAGCTGGGAGAAAGGCGCCAATCGGGAGATTGGCGCTCCCAGGAAGCTCCGACCTCCTCAGCAACGCATCCGGGTTGCGGCGTCAGGCGGAGCCGGAAGCGGCGGCGCCGGTGCCGGAGTGTGACCGCAGGAAGTTGAGGGTCTTCGCGTTGAACTCCTCAACCTTTTCGTAGAGCGCGGCGTGGGAAGCGCCCTCAAAGATGAGCATGCTGGAATTGCGGATCTTCGACTTCATGGGCTCGGCGAAGCGAAGCGAGGTGACCATGTCGAAGCGACCAAACGTTATGAGCGTGGGTGCGGTGATGCGGGCGAGATGGGATTCGACGTCGTGAGCGAGGACGGCGTTCGATTGTTGCATGAAATCCGCGACGGACTGAGCGGGGCGGCTGCGGACGAAGTCGGCGAGGGATTGAATGAAGTCGGGCTTGGCAGCGTAGAGTTCGGGCGTGAAGCACCAGGGGAAGAGGGCGCGAATCACCATTTCGGGAACGCTGTCGAGCGCCTTCGCGGCGACCTGCCAGCTCTTGACGACGGTCTCGATGAACGGGTCGGTCTTCGGCCAAGCGCTGTGGGCAGACAATGAAGCGACCATGTCGGGATACTTTGCGGCGAGCCACAGGCCAATTGCCGCACCAAGAGAAAGGCCGGAGACGTGGGCTTTGCGGATGGCGAGGGCACGCATGAAGGCGGCAACGTCGTCGGCGAGAAGCTCGGTGGAATAGGGGCCGGCGGGTTTGTCGGAGGCGCCGGTGCCGCGAAGGTCGAGAGAGATGCAGGTGAAGTGCTTCGCATACTCGGCGACCTGGAAGGCGTAGCAGGCGTGGTCGGCGGCGAGATAGGGGATGAGGATGAGAGGTTCGCCGGAGCCCTGCTGGTCGTAGTTCATGGTGACGCCGTTTGCTGTAACGGTAGGCATGGAATTTTCTCTCCTGATGGAGCGAGCGCTGGGGGTGCTCGCGTGACGTTGGAGGGATGGTGCGACGGATGGGAGGGAATGTCAATGACCCTGGGAATTTGAAATTGGAAATTTCAGATTTGAAAGAAGGGAAGAATCAAAGGGACCCACCGTTCGAAAAGCGCGAACAGTGGGGCACCCTGCGGC